>Ga0206812_1098_pt1 | contig 18565 bp, 23 predicted proteins | sample Alteio_BWOrgCont_54_FD_152912 | JGI IMG/M metagenome (GOLD analysis project Ga0206812, IMG submission 152912) | Enriched cells from forest soil in Barre Woods Harvard Forest LTER site, Petersham, Massachusetts, United States -... | ecosystem: Environmental > Terrestrial > Soil > Temperate forest >... | reverse complement strand
TGCCAACACCTGCATGCCCAACCCGCAGCCGATGCGTGCGACTTCGCGGCCGATGCCGCCGAGCCCGATGACGCCAAGAACCTTGCCGGCAAGCTGGACGCCTTCGCGTGTCGACCAGACGCCACCACGGATTTCGCGATCCATCCGCGCGACATCGCGGCACGAGGCCAGCATCAGCGTAATCGCGTGCTCGGCGACAGCAGTGTCGCCATAGCCCTTGATGGTGTGGACGCGAATGCCGCGCTGCGCCAGTTCGGCGATATTCATGTAACTCGCCGCGCCGGTACCGAGAAAGACGATGTGCTTGAGCCCGTCGCATTGCTGGACCAATTCCGTCGGCAAGTGGGAGTGATCGTCGATGCAGATGTCATAGCCTTGCAACAATTTCGGCAGCTCGGCCGGCGCGAGGGCCGCGCAATTGACGTCGATCGCCGGATCGTCGGCACGCACGACCCGCTGCCACACCGGCGCCAGCTGATCGTTGCAGTCGATGAACAGCGATTTCATCACTCTCCCCTCGATAGAGCATGATCCCGAAAAAGCCTGTCCTCGGACTTGATCCGAGGGTGGAAACCGGTTTTCGGAAAAGATCATGCTCCAACGTAACATCTACACCATGATCCGACTGCAACGTGATCGGATCATGGTCTGGGCCGGGAACTTTGGTCGCAAACTTTGCTTGATTACCAAGCGCTCGAAATTGCGATACAATGGGTCAACATAAAGATCGTTCATAGGGAGGACTGCATGCGCCAGTGGTTGACTGCGTGGCTCAGATTTACTGCGTCGCTCGCTATCGGATTGCTCGCCGTCTCGCCGGCGGTCTTCGCTCAAGCCGCCTTTGCCCAAGGCGCCTTTGACGGCCACGTCAAGGTCGGCGTGCTCAACGATCAATCGAGCCTCTATGCCGACGCCACCGGCCAGGGCTCGGTCGTCGGCGCTCAGCTGGCGCTCGAAGACTACATGAAGGCCAATCCGAACTCGAAGCTCAAGGTCGACATCATTTTCGCCGACCACCAGAACAAGCCGGACATCGGCGCCAATATCGCGCGCCAGTGGATCGAGCGCGACGGCGTCGACATGATTCTCGACGTGCCGAACTCGGCGGTCGCGCTCGCGGTCAATGGCGTCACGCGGCAACTCAACAAGGTGATGGTCAACGGCTCCGCCGGGACGGCGCGGCTCACCGGCGACCAATGCAGCCCCAATACCGTGCATTGGACGTTCGACAATTTCGCGCTCGCCAACGGCACCGGCCGCGCCGTGGTTTCGACCGGCGGCGACACCTGGTTCTTCCTCACCGCCGACTACGCGTTCGGTCATGATCTCGAGGCGCAGACCACGGCCGTCGTCAATGCGATGGGCGGCAAGGTGCTGGGCGGCGTGCGCGTGCCGCTCAATACCTCGGACTTTTCCTCGTATCTGCTGCAGGCGCAAAGCTCCAAGGCCAAGGTGATCGGGCTCGCCAACGCCGGCGGCGACACCATCAACTCGATCAAGCAGGCGTCGGAGTTCGGCATCGTCAAGGGCGGCCAGCGCTTGGCCGGGCTGCTGGTGTTCATCACCGACGTCAACTCGCTCGGGCTCGAGGTCGCGCAGGGCCTGCAATTCACCGAGGCGTTCTACTGGGACAACAACGACGACACCCGCGCCTGGACGAAACGGTTTGTCGAGAAAATGAACGGCCGGCTCTATCCGACCATGAATCACGCCGGCAATTACGGCGGCATGTTGCATTATCTCAAGGCGGTCGAGGCGGCGCAGACCACCGATGGCGTCCAGGTGGTCGCCAAGATGAAGGAGCTGCCGACGCAAGACGTCACCTTCGGCGCCGGGCGTATCCGCGAAGACGGACGGCAGATGCACCCGATGTATCTGTGGCAGGTCAAGAAGCCGGACGAGAGCAAAGGCAAGTGGGACTATTACAAGCTGGTCAAGACCATCCCGGCCGATGAAGCCTGGCGTCCGCTCGATCAGGGCGGCTGCAGCCTGGTCGCCAAAAAGAGCTAGCGATGGCGGTGCCTGGAGCGGCGGACGCACCGAGCTTCAAGGAACTTGAGCGACATGGCTGGGGTGCCAAGGCCGGCGACTACGATGCATTCGCCGGCCAGATCACCATCGGCGCCGTTGACCCGTTGCTCGATGCCACCAGCGTTGGGGCCGGCACGCGCGTGCTCGATGTCGCTTCCGGGCCGGGTTATGTTGCCGCCGGCGCCGCCGCACGCGGTGCGCAGGCGATCGGCGTCGACTTCGCAGCGAACATGGTCGCCGAGGCACGACACCGCTTTCCGGGAATCGACTTTCGCGAAGGCGATGCCGAAAACCTCACCTTCGATGCGGGAAGCTTCAACGTCGTCACCTGCGGCTTCGGCCTCCTGCATATCGCCGATCCCGACAAAGCGATCGCCGAGGCCTGCCGGGTGCTGCGTCCGGGCGGGCGCTATGCCTTCACGGTGTGGATGGGTCCAGACCGGCACGACTTCTTCGCCATCGTGCTGAAGGCCATCGAGGCCCATGGCAATATGCAGGTGTCGCTGCCTCCGGCGCCGCCGATCTTCCGTTTCAGCGATCCTGGGGAATGTCGCGACGCGATGACGCGAGCCGGCTTCATCGATGCCGTGGTGTCCGAGCTGGCGCTGCGATGGCGTGCGCCATCGGTCGAGGCGATCCTCGAATTCGTTCACAGGAGCACTGTGCGCACGGCATTAATGCTTGAGCGCCAGACGCCGGAGGCGCTCGAGCGCATCCACGGCGCGATCCGCCAAGGCGCGCAACGCTTCGCGCGCGACGAGCTTATCACATCGCGTGGCCGGCGACGCTCGCCGCGGGACGCAAGCCGGACGCGCTACGTTCCTGACCCGATATACGCGTCGCGTTGCCCAGCGGTAGAAATGCCTTCACTTCAAGTTTGATTCGCGGTTGGTCGTGCAAAACGACATTCAACAACGAGCTATGGACTTCGATGCCGCCATTGTACTCAATAAAGCCCAGCTTTCGACACGGGCGAGAAAGGATTTGGTATCGAATGGGCGTTGGCGTTTGGTCACCATGACATGTTATCTGCTTTTCTAGCGCGGGTCAGTGTGAGCTAATTTGCCATCGCCTGCAATTATGAGACGGATGATCGGTGAATTGCTCCGACGAAGTTATCCCACTTATCCACCGTCTTTTCATACTGAGCTATTTTATACAGATTCAACAAAAGACCCGCTTCAAACTCGCAATTGTCGATTGCCTCCCTGGCCCGGTCCAAGCAGCAGCCGGTGTGTGATGTACGGGTGCGTACCACGCCGCGTGTGGGCCGTGGCCGGGGTTCTTTCTTTAATGAAGGGATTGCTCCGCCTTTATTAAGTGGCGCAGCCAATGGTGACGATACGGAAGGGCGTCACACTTTTGATTAGAACTCGGGAGCAGCCGCTGATCGAGCGTCCCCAAACGCCATCATCAGCTCGGGGAAAGTCCATGCGTGTCAAGGTACAGTGCTCCATACTCAAGCCGTTAAACCCGTGCCCCGTATGCGGCGGTGAGACTGCTCTTGCAGAGATTGCGCCTCACCCTCTGCACGTCAATTTCGAGATTCACGGATATCTATGTGACCGATGCGGGCCGATCAAATCCTTGGTTGTGCTTCGCTCGTGGCGCTCCAGCCGACCGAAACGCGCTCCTGCCGAATTCTTCCGCGCGCTAAATTAGGCCGCGTACTTCACAAAATTCGCGTACCCGACAAGAAGTCAAAGACCAAGGGAAACGTGGGACAGGACGGGCGATTTTCAAAGCAGTTCCAGTGTCTCTTCGCCTTCCGTGATGTCGGACAGCAGAATGTCCACAAACGGATGCTGGCGGTTGAAAGCCTTTCCGCGCTGGTACTTGGAGACGGCAATTCGCTCAATCGCCGCTAGATTGAGTTTGCCGAGGGCGTTGTATTGCGCGCGAAGCAGACTTCTACGCGTTCGAGAGGGCTGCCGTGGATCGACCCAACTATCCATGACCCGCCTGCTTATGAACGCCTCCACCCTTTCAGACCCATCCCAGGCGTGAAGCAGCAATCCGTCCATGTTGTGGGGCGTTTCATCGACTTCAAATCCCGCCAGCGTCATCGTGGATCCTTTCGTTCGCTATCGATCATCTGCATGAAAATGCTTCGGATCAGCCGCCGCTGCTGCTTCTGACGGGTCATCGTCATTCTTATGCTTGTGCAGAAATCGCGCGATTTGCCCCCTGAGAGCGGAAGTGTTCAAAAGTTCGCCCATGGTGCCGGCATTGTCGAATAGCTCTCTTTGCAGCTTAGTCGGCAAGGTATTCCATTGCATGATCAATGCGGCCCCAAGGCATCGCAAGATGCGCTCCTCTTCGTCTGCAAGGGTCTCGTCGAATGATCGGTCCTGTTCGGCGTGCACGGTGTTTTGATAGTTATCTGCAAGCCACTGCTCGTTATCTGCAAGCAAAGCGAATTTCTGTTTGAGTTTTTGAAAATCGCGTTTTTGCTCCGAACCGGTTGATGTGTTTGCCAACTCGCCATATTCGGTGGCTTTGGCACGATATTGCGTGGGTTTAAACATGCGGGTTTCCTTCCTCAGGCTGTTGGCACCCTGTGTGGAGCAATTTGATCGTCGATTGGAGAATGTATTTTTTCAAGTGGGGACGATGTGCCCAAATAGCGAGCCCAGGCGCAGGATGTTTCCAGCGCGAAATCAAAAATGCGAGTCTCGCTTTTTCTGCCGAAGTGAGCAGTTTTGCTCAGACGCCCCAATGTGAAGCATCTACGAATGTCGAAATCGGCGTTGCCGTGCGCGCTTGCGCACTGCGCGCCCGTTTGATCGAAGGGCCAAAAGCCATGCAAGTTCCATCAATTCTGCAGGGCGAGTCGCGGACTCGTCTCCTACAGGGAATCGCTATCGGCGCTGTCGGGTCGATGGTCATCGGATTTTCTTGGGGCGGTTGGGTGACCGGCGGAACGGCGAACAAGCTTGCGGCTGACCGGGCCGACGCCGCCGTCGTGACGGTCCTCACACCGATCTGCGTCGCGAAATTCCTGCAGGACGGCGACGCGAAAGCAAATCTGGTAGTCCTGCAAAAGATTTCTTCCAATTGGGAACAGGGCCAGTACTTGGAGAAGGGTGGCTGGGCGACACGGCCGGGAGCTACCTCTTCCGACTACGAGCTGGCCAGGGCGTGCGCAGCGAAATTGGTCGAAGCCAAAGCTGCATCTCAGTGAGCTCCATTGCGCACGGCGGTGCCGACCGTAGTGGCGATGTAGCGTTAGCCGACGATATTGAGCAGCTTGTGTCGCGTAGGCCTGGTCTGACCGAACTAGCCCTCGCCAAATCTATGTTCGGTCGCATGGGCTATCAACAGCAGGTCAATTCGACCTGTCGGCACCTCTTCAAAGAAGGCCGCGTTGAACGGCATGGGACCGGCGGTCCCGGCCATCCGTTCACGTATTACCCAGGAAAGGTCAGCCGTCGGGGCCAGGAGACTAGTTCTAGGCTCTAGATGCAAAGAAACCGGCTCACTTCCTGGTTTGGTAAGTCGCAGCAGGCAACGCAAATGAACCGACTTTTCGTGCTGACCGCCCTACCTCTGTTTCTCGGCTTACATGCTTCATACGCGCAAACCTCGTTGCACACGCAACGAGTGGATGAACAAATCGATGAGACGTCATGTGCTTCTGCTGACTGGCTTTCACGGACAGCTCAATTCGCAGAATCGACCCAGCGTGACGTTCGCGACGCTGTTTCCATTGCGATTGAGACATGCGGTGATAGCGCGCGACTGAGTGGCAACTACGTCATTGCAATGAAATGGTGGCGCAGAGCCGCCGATAGAGGAAACGCGGCTGCCCAAATGAAGTTGGCAGGCCTTTATGAGGGCCGCGGCGGCATCCCGACAGATTATACTCAAGCCTACAAATGGTATGACATTGCCGCCGCGATCATTGGTGCAAAAATAGATGCGCTTCCTGTTGCAGCAAGTCACAACGGGGAAAAGGATAATTCAGATCAACTATGGTATCGCGATCAGGTCGCCAAACACATGACGGCCTCACAAATCGCCGAAGCCCAGAGGTTAGCCCGGGAATGGAAGCCTCAATAGGACCAGCAACCTGGTTCTTCCAGCTTCCGACGTCGGCGCTTCATCGACTCCTCGCGTCCGCGGTGCGGCACCACTTTTCCACGCTTCGTCCATAGCCATTCGCGTGGGACGCTACGGCGGGACGGAGGATGGCGGATTGAAGCCGCGAGGCAAACTTCCGGGAGGGATTTGGACGGGCCCACCGGGATGCCGACGCGATCGCCAGCTTCCCGATGGAGGTGATTACTTCTGTTGGGCGCTTTTAGTATTCGCCGTTTTCGAATGCTCGTTCGCGTTCTGCGCGTGCTGCTGGGCTTGGCTTGAATGCTCCTTACCTTTGACGTGGTCATTCTTGCCATGAGCTTCGGCTGCGGCACGATGGGACTTTGCAGCGGACTCGTGAATTTCCGCCGCCTTGTTATGTGCGTCTTTCATGTTGTTTTCTCATGTTGGCCGACAAATTGCGGCTATACGCACAGGCGACCTCAATAGTGGCCGAACAGAGTGCCAACCTTGTTTTAATCGAGAGGGCGCGGCCTATGCTGCAATTTAAATTTTCGACGCGTCCTTGTGCTTTGGTCTCGGTACCACAAATTCCATTCGCTTGCCTGAGACTGCGACGCTAGCTCGGTTCGTCGCCGGCGTCGTTCTTCCTAATCTCAGGCTTGTCGTACAAGACGACGTTCAACAGGGAGCTGCGGATTTCTAATTTACCATTGTATTCGATATAGCCCAATTTACGAAACTTGTTCATGAAAAAGCTCACGCGCGATCGGGTCGTGCCAATCATCTCCGCTAGGGTTTCCTGACTAAACTTTCCGATGATCGGTTCAACCGTAGCTTCTTTGCCAAAATTCGCCAGAAGCAGAAGCACCCGCGCCAGCCGTTTCTCGCTGGAATTGAATAATTGATCGATTAGGTCCTCTTCGATTCGACTGTTCCGATTCAACAGATCCGCCATGAACAATTCGGAAAATTCCGGCCGCTCGTGCAATATCGCAATCATTGCCGCCTTGTTGATGCGCGTAATCACGGATTGACCGATCGTCGTGGCCGTTGTGACCCGCAGCGGGTGACCGTTAAGGCACCCTTCGCCAAAAAAGTGCCTCGGCTCCAGAATTCCGACGACTGCTTCCTTGCCGCGCTCAGAAACGACGGTGAGCTTGATCCTGCCCGTCTGGATGTAAAAAACCGCGTCTGCAGGGTCACCCTGCGAAAAAACAATCTGATCCTTCTGATATTTCGATATTGCTTTTCCATCGCCTACTTTGGCGAGAAATATCTTTGGATCGAACGCTACCGTCCTAACTTTCTTCACGAAGCGGCTCGTTTTTCCGAACGACGGCCGGTCGAGGCAGGCGCAGCATATAGCAATTCAATCGCAAAAAAAATATCCGGCCGGCGTCATGCTGACGCGCTTTACCGCATAAATCCCTCCCAGATGCGGGCTTCGGGCGATCGATCCACCGCCGTTCGGAGTGAGCAATTCGATACAGATGTGGGAAACCACTCGCGTGCAAACTCCTCCTGTGGAATACAGAGGCATACGATATACCATCCGCGCTCGGATCGAACGAGAACAATGGTCCGTAGCCATTCATCCTGCCGGTATTGAAAAGGCCGGGAAGGTCATGACCGGGCCACGTGAAAAAGCGGAACTGCAGGCTTATGGCTTAATAAACAAATGGCTAGAAAAACACCCGGCGCCGAAGCGCTAAAGCTCGATCACAATTCAAACCATGACACTATCGAAAAGCAAAAGGGCAGCGAGTCGTTGCGCCCCGGACATATTGCGAAACGTTGCGGCTGAGCATCTTTGACGGACCACGGCCGAGATTGGTGGCAGACTCCGAGACACCCTCATAATTGTGAGCGCCATCAGCGGTCGCACTTCCAATCGGGAAGGCGGCCGCTGTGATTCAAGTCCGCGCCGGTCGCTTTCAATAGGGACCGTAACCACCCAAGAGGCTATCGACCACACCGCCGACAAGCGGAACGCCATAGCCGGCGCAACCACCGTAGACAGGGTCGTAACCAGCGCAGCGGTTATAGATCGGCCTGTCGTAGACCGGTCCATTGTAAATCGTTCCGGCGCGGTTGCCGCCGCCATACCGGGCGACATGACCGCCACCGGAGTAGCTAGCCACGGAATGTCCGCCCGGTGCATGTCCGGCCGCCGCACGTCCGCCGTTGCCATGACTACCGCCTTCATGGTCGGCAGCCAACGCATTCGTTGCCGCTGCCACGCAGCCGAGGGCGACCACGGCAGCGAGACCGATGAGTGTTCTGTGAATCATTTGATGGTCCTATGGTTTCAACAAAAACATTTTTGTTGTGAGTACGTTGACAACGCGGGATCGCTGCCAAGAGTTGCACACCACGCGGACACGTTCGCGTGTCTGACCTCGATGCACCTCACCTCCATAAGCGTGGCTTGTGAGCAATTTTGTACGGACCCTGTTCGGTCATCAGGCCTATACTGATCGGTAAGGGGTGCCGAAAAGAAAGGCTCGTCAATGTTCACCGCCGAGCAATATCGCGCCAAGGCGATCGAATATTCCAAATTGCTGAGGATGGCGAACGGCCCCGACGCCGTGCGCGAATTTCAAGGGCTCGAACGAAGCTTCACCGAGCTCGCGGACAATGCGCAATGGATGACTGACAATCATGATAAGATGCTGCATGCGCAAGGGGATGCAACCGCAGCCCTCACGCTCGACGCCCCAGCGCAGAGCATCTCACAGCAGTAATCGATCATTTCCCTCCCGCGGTCGCGGGTCAGTGCCGTGCGGCAGGGCGGGGTTTTGGCAAATCGAGCCGCGCGAAGGATCGCAGATGTAGAATTCGATATAGGCCGCAGTGGGAATCGATGCTGGTTTCACAAAGATAAACATACTGCAAACAACGTTGGGTCAGCGAAAGTATCTGACATAAATTCTGGGCGGCTTCTTCATTTTCAGGTCGCGTCGCCTTGAAACGGGATCCGCCGGCAGATTCCCCAAGGTTTCAAGCTGGGGAGACAGACACCGAAGCTGTTGTGGATGATATCACCTACCGATCAGGAGACCGATATTGTGGCGCCGGGACAGCCGGAGGAGCCGCCGCCGTCCTCTGATTCGAAAGCCATATTCCTTGGTGGCCTCTTCGTTCTTGCGATGCTGGCGACAGCCTTTGTCGCGCGAGAGATCGTGTTGCCGTTGGTCGGTGCTGTTTCTTTTTTTCCTTCTCGTGTCCGGCGATATCTTCTTGCACCGCCTCGTCGAGATACTTCCACACTTCAGCAGCAAGCGCCAAGTCGTCGAAATATCGCGGCAAATCGAACAAGACATCTCGGCGTATCTGGTCACGATCACGATCATGAATGCGGGAGTGGGTATCGTTATGGCATTGGCGGTGTGGCTCACGGGGGTGGGCGATCCGATCCTCTGGGGGACAGTAGCATTTCTGCTGAACTATGTGCCGATCCTCGGGACTGCTTTGGGCGTGTTGATCTTTCTTCTCGCTGGCCTGTTGACGATTGACACGCTCTGGCAAGCACTGCTTCCGGCGGGGCTTTACGTTGCATTGCATTTGGTCGAAGGGCAGACTTAACGCCGATGCTTCTGGCCAGACGATTTACCCTCAATCCTGTCCTCGTCATCGTCTCGCTCGTGTTCTGGTTCTGGATGTGGGGGATTCCGGGAGCGATTCTGTCTGTGCCAATGCTGGCGACTGCCAAGATTATTTGCGACCGTGTTCGGCCGCTGGCTGCATTCGGTCATTTTCTTGAGGGATAAAGCCCGTATGCGCAAATTGCAGATTGAGACCCCGTCGGCGGCGCGTCGCCTTGACCGCCTCTTGGCCGTGCTATCGTTCAGCGGCTGACGGGCGCCGCGCAATCTTCGTTTCCTTTTCAAAAACTCTTGATCGCCTTCAACGGCGCGACCCTTGCCGCCGGCGGGCCGGCAAAAGCCGCGTAATGGGCGATTTTGCACAGCCTTCGCCCTGGCAATAGGCTTTCATCACTAAAGAGACCTGTTCTTCTGCACTCTGCGACAGCAGGTTGTCACGATCATTACTTCGCGGGTGGGTGAAGGGGGAGTGCTTGAGAATTCGTGGCCGACCGCTCGTCGCGGGAACGAGTTGGTCACTTTTGGTGAGGGTTTAGACATGGAAACGTTGAACTATCGAGAGCGCCGGCCTCCCGCGGGCTCCTTGGCCTCGGCCAACAGCCCACAGCTCATCGACATCGATGATGTGCACACGCTCGCCCAGGGGATCGTAGATGCGATCCGGCATCCCCTTCTTGTCCTCGACCAGGATTTGCGTGTCGTCACTGCGAACCGCGCTTTTTGTCAGACGTTCAGGATGACTCGTCAAAACATCGAGGATCGTGCGGTTTACGCGTTGGGCAACGGACAGTGGAATATTCCCGCGCTTCGGTTCCTGCTCGAAAATATCGCGGCGCCGCACACCGTGATGGAGGGTTACGAGATCAAGCGCGAAATTTCCCGGAATCGGGCGGCGCTCGATGCTCCTGAACGCGCGGGAGGTGGTCGGTCAAAGGAATGCTGGCAAGCTCATTCTCCTGACGATCGAAGATGTAACCGAGCGGCGCGCCGCCGAACGGGAGATGGCGGAGCTTCTACGGCAGAAGGAACTGCTGTTGCAGGAAATGCAGCATCGCGTTGCAAACGGCCTGCAGATCATCGCGGGCATCCTTCTCCTCAAAGCTCGAACGGTGCAATCGGAGGAGACGCGGATGCACCTTAGGGACGCGCATCAGCGAGTCATGTCGGTCGCGGCAGTCCAGCAACAGCTGCTGGCCGCAAGCCCCGGCGATCCGGTCTACATCGGCCCTTATCTCTCTCGATTGTCCCAGACCCTGGCAGCGTCGATGACGGACGACAGTTGTCCGATCTCATTGGAGGTCCAGACAGACGGCGGCACGGTCTCATCCGCGGAGGCGCTAAGTGTTGGTCTCATTGTCACCGAGCTCGTGATCAACGCGTTCAAACATGCATTCGTCGGCGACGCGGCCGCCGGCGCGCTTGTCATTGCCCATGAGGCGGCTGAAACGAGCTGGAGACTTACGGTTTCCGATAACGGGATTGGAAGCCCGGAGGGCCGATTGGATTCGGATAAGCCACGTCCAGGACTGGGCACGATCATCGTCGAGACGCTCGCCAAGCAGCTTGACGCTCGCGTGAAAGTCATGAGGAGCCGACGCGGCACGACGGTGTCGATCACCCATGGAACGCCGGATGGCGCCCGGTCTTCATTGACTGACGCCGAAAGACGCTTGCCGCCGAAATCAAACGGCGGCTCCGTTGCGGCCGTTTGATCGCGGAATGTTCGTCCAAGCCCAAAACGCCCATCCCTCCGTCCTCCACAGTTAAAGGACGGTCACGCACCCCACGTTTAATAAATGACCTCAAGAAAAAACCATCAAGCTGATGCGACCGGCCACGCTGTTGCTATTGCGCAGTGGGACGACGACGGTGGCGCTTCCATGTCTCCTCGAAGCTACACGGGCGCGGAAATATCGAATGACGTGAGCTCCAAGCGGCGGCTGGCCGGTGATGAACGATTTGAACGCGCGCGAGTGCCTCATTATCCCATCGTCATGATCGCCGGCAGGACGAAAAACCGCAGAACAGTCCGAGCCGACCGAATGGCGACAGAACGCAAAAGCCGTGATGAGATGTTCTCAACGAACAGATTCGATCACCAAAAACCTCGACGGCGGCCCCAATATCCGCCACCACCACCGAAGAGCAGCACCAATATGACGATAATCAGGATCAATTCCATGGGACTTCTCCCTCGATGATGCTGGCCTTAGTTGCCAGCAGCGCATTCTTTAATTTGCCAACTATATTTTATCGTCCGCTCTCTGGCGGCAGCTTTCCGCTCAAAATTGCTCACTTAGACGAAAAAGATCGCGCCCCGCGCGTCAGCGCGCAAATTGAACATTACAAATTCTCGAATGAGCCGTCTTGACCAGTATTCGCCTCGACATGGGGATTTACTGACCATCAATACAAAAAAGGAAAGTCACATGTCGTATCAGATTTCATTCGAGACTATGATGAAAAATACCGCAAGAAGGACTTTGCTGGTCACCGTTGCCGCCGCTGCGCTCATGGCGGGCGCCGCATTGGCGTCGGCGCAAGACACGAAGGAAAACCGCGAAACGCCGGCTGCCTCGAAACACGACGAGAAAGCCCCGGCCGGTAAGATGGAGCAGCACCCGGGCAATCTGCCGCGGACGTCGCCGGCGCCAACCGCGCAGGCGCCGATGAAGGAGAAGCCAGCGGTGAACGCCGAGGCGCCGGCCGCCGCCAAGCCCCAGACCACTGGACAGGGAAGCGCCGGGCAAACTTCGGAGTCGCCGAACTCTCACCCGGCTCCCACTGTGGCCAAAGACGAAACGAAGCCGGGCGCGCCCGCTGCGCTGTCCACCGAGCAACATACGAAAATTCGCGACACGCTGCGGAGTGGAAAGGCCGAGCGCCTGACCAACGTGCAGTTCTCAACCACGGTCGGTACGATTATTCCAGGAACAGTTCATCGTTATGATTTGCCTGTTTCGGTCCTGGAATATGCCCCGCAATATCGCGGCTATGATTATATCCTGGTCGGCGATGAAATTCTGATCGTGGATCCCCGCACCTTGACAATTGTAGCGGTGATTGCTGCCTAAGTCGGAAGCGGAAATCATCTTTGCTAAGCAGTGAGGGCGGCCCGCTCCGTCCTCATTGTACTTCAACCAAAGGCGCGGCTGAGATTCGCGGCGTTCCATCTGCCTCAAGCGGATCGCACTGCGATGCGAGGAAACCGCGCGCAATCGCGCCGATAGCGGTTTGATGACACTGGAGGATATAAAGATGCACATGTCGGGCGAAAGTCTCCTGATCATATTATTGGTCGGTCTCGTTGCCGGATGGCTGGCCGGGCAAATCGTGCAAGGCACGGGGTTCGGAATCATCGGCGACCTCCTCATAGGAATTGTCGGTGCCTTCATTGGCGATTGGCTCCTTCCGCAACTCGGCCTCCACCTTGGTTCGGGCATTATCTCGGCGATCGCCAACGCCACGATCGGCGCAGTGTTACTGTTATTGGTCGTCAGGCTCGTTCGCGGCGGCGGCGGATGGCGCAGAAGTTGGAGAGGAAATTGGGGAAGACGCTGGTAGTTAAAGCCCGAGAAACAGCCGAACTTCAGCCGGCTGTGATGAGCGATCAGCTCTGCCGAAGCGAGCGCGCACGTTCGTGTGATATCCGGTGGCTGAACGCTACCGAGAGCATAGCTCTTAGCCGTTACCGGAACGGTCTTGTACGTATGCTTCGCGTCACCGTACCGGGATAGAAGCTCCGGCCGACAAAGGCCCTTTCGTCGGCCGGGGTTTTTTATCTGCAGCACGTCACGCTTCCTGAATCGTATAAAATTCACGGTTTGCAGTTTTCAACTCGTTGGAAACGGCCTGGCGTATTGTACAACGAGAACAAGACAAATAGACGCTGTCGTGGTGCCAAACACGCTACCCCAACTAATTCCTGCTCATCGGATCTAGACAGACATCGACCTGTCGATATGCCACAATGGAATCCTTACACGATTGAGATTGCAATGCTGCAGCGAGGCGAGGTCCGCGGGTACGACTTCAATCGGATGATCTTTGAGTTCACGATGCTCAATCAGGGCAAGGTAATTCTGTGCGCGATCAGCACTGCGGCAATGGACGATCTTGACGGTAGGCGTGACGTCAAGCCTGATGAGCGGGCTGATCAATTTATCCGGCTGCGCGAGGCAATTGAGGAGCGAGCATCGCGTAAGTTCTTCGAAGAGCAGGCACAGGCTGATCGACCCGTGGTGTTGCGATCCATCGATTTCCGTTAGATAGACGTCAGAATCCCTTATCGCGAATTTTCTGCCGGCGTCGCCGCGGCTTCCGGCCCCGAAAATGGGCGACGATGCCGGCAGCAAAGAAACCGCTTTTTGGTCGGCAAATATCTCAATCTGGCATTGTGCTTTACGTTCCGACACCCCAAGTGTTTAGACACTGGCAAGCAACGGCTTGTCCGAGAGCTGCCCGAAAATCGGCGACGTACCGAAGTCCCCGGTCCCAATATTGGCAGCCCTGGTGCCGTCGGTCGGCACAAATGACCACTCCAAATAGGGTTTGGTTCGCGAGCGGGCGCCATGAACGCCTGCGTCTCGTCGAAAGGCGAAGCCATGCAAGTTCGAGCGCCACAATGGCCGTCCCTTATTATATCAGCGAAAACAAATCCGACATGCGCGGTATCAAACACGGCTGGTACGCGATTGAGGAAGACGGCGCCCTTTCTTCCGGACCTTTTCCGAGTTTCGAGGAGTGCATCAGGAAAATAGATCAGCCGACGAACCGGACGATAGCGTCTAAGTCGCAACGAGGGCCGAACTAAACACTTTTCTACAGGCATCTGGCGTTAAGGGCGGCGTCAGGAGTTCACCTAAAACCCGCCCTCTAAAGGACAAGTGCCATGACCGAAACCACTACTGCTGCCCACAAAGCCAAGACTACGGAGCGCGCCGCCTCATCGTTTACCCCGCCTGACCACGGCATGCCGAAATTCGACATACCAAAATTCAACCTGCCGAATGTGGAAATGCCGGCGGCATTTCGTGAGATGGCCGAAAAGGGCGTCGAGCAAACCAGGGACACCTACGCGAAGGCCAAGGTCGCCAGCGAGGAAGCGGCCGACTTGCTCGAAAATACCTACGAGGCTGCTATCAAGCGTGCCACCGACTACAATCGCAAGCTTTTCGCGATTGCCCGCACCAACACGCGAACCGCCTTTGACTCCATCCAAGAGCTGTTGAGTGCGAAGTCCCCGTCGGAGCTTATCGAGCTGTCGACCGCGCAGGTGCGTAAGCAATTCGAGCTCGTGTCCACGCAGAATAAGGAACTTTGCGCGCTCGCTCAGCAGATGGCGACTGAGGCTGCCAGCACAATCAACACAGGCGTTTCCAAGGCATTCAATAAGGTCAATTGATCGCAACGTCCCTCAATACCGGACCGATCGCGAAACACCTTCGAAATAACGCTTAGCCTTGCAAATCCGCCAGACTTTTTGAGGAAACCGCAGGAGAACACCCGTGAAATTCCGCCCACTGCACGATCGTGTTGTTGTCGAGCGTCTTGATCCCGAAGCGAAGTCCGCCGGCGGCATCATTATCCCCGACACCGCCAAGGAAAAGCCCTCGCAAGGCGAGATCATCGCCGTCGGCCCGGGCGGCCGCGACGAGAGCGGCAAGCTGATCCCGATCGACCTGAAGGTCGGTGACCGCGTGTTGTTCGGAAAATGGTCCGGAACCGAAGTCAAACTCGACGGCGTCGATTACTTGATCATGAAGGAGAGCGACATCATGGGCGTACTCCAGGAAACGGTGGCCAAGAAGAAAGCCGCCTAAGCATTCCTATCACCGGAACAGAAATTTACGGAGAAGCAAAATGTCTGCCAAGGAAGTTAGATTTTCGGTTGATGCGCGCGACCGAATGTTGCGCGGTATCGACATACTCAATCATGCGGTGAAGGTGACACTCGGCCCCAAGGGGCGCAATGTGGTGCTCGACAAGTCTTACGGGGCGCCCCGCATCACCAAGGACGGCGTTACCGTGGCAAAAGAGATCGAGCTCGAGGACAAGTTCGAGAACATGGGCGCGCAGATGGTGCGTGAGGTCGCCTCGAAATCATCTGACTATGCCGGTGACGGCACAACGACCGCCACGGTTCTTGCGCATGCGATCGTACGGGAAGGCGCCAAGGCCGTAGCCGCCGGCATGAACCCGATGGATCTCAAGCGCGGCATCGATCTTGCGGTCGAAGCAGTGGTGGAGGACCTGAAAAAGAATTCGAAGAAGGTTACATCGAACGAAGAGATAGCCCAGGTCGGTACAATTTCCGCCAATGGCGATTCTGAAATCGGCAAGTTCCTCGCCGATGCCATGAAGAAGCTCGGCAACGAGGGCGTCATCACGGTCGAAGAGGCCAAGAGCCTCGAAACCGAATTGGACGTCGTCGAAGGCATGCAATTCGATCGCGGTTACATTTCTCCCTATTTCATCACCAACGCCGAAAAGATGCGCGTCGAGATGGACGACCCCTATCTCTTGATCTACGAAAAAAAGCTCTCAGGCTTGCAGGAATTGTTGCCGCTACTCGAGGCGGTTGTACAGACCTCGAAGCCGCTCGTCATCGTCGCCGAAGACATTGAGGGCGAGGCTTTGGCTACGCTGGTCGTCAACAAGCTGCGCGGTGGCCTCAAGGTTGCGGCGGTGAAAGCACCCGGCTTCGGTGATCGTCGCAAGGCCATGCTTGAAGACATTGCGATTCTTACCGGCGGTCAGGTGATCAGCGAGGATCTTGGCATTAAACTCGACAAGGTCACGCTGAACATGCTCGGCCGCGCCAAGAAGGTGACGATCGAGAAGGAGAACACCACGATTATCGACGGCGCCGGCAAGAAATCGGCCATCGAAGCGCGCGTTGGCCAGATCAAGGCGCAGATCGAGGAGACCACCTCGGAATACGACGGTGAGAAACTTCAGGAGCGTCTGGCCAAGCTTGCGGGCGGCGTCGCCGTAATCCGGGTCGGCGGTGCGACCGAGGTCGAGGTCAAAGAGCGCAAGGACCGTGTGGATGATGCCATGCACGCGACCCGCGCAGCAGTTGAGGAAGGCATTCTTCCCGGTGGCGGTGTTGCTCTCCTGCGCGCCAGCGAGGTGCTCAAGAAGGTGCGCACGCACAACGACGACCAGAAGACCGGCGTCGAGATCGTCCGCAAGGCGCTTTCCGCTCCGGCCCGTCAGATCGCTTCCAATGCCGGCGAAGACGGCTCGGTGATCGTCGGCAAGATCCTTGAGAAGGATCAGTACGCCTACGGTTTCGACGCCCAGAACGGCGAGTATGTAAACCTCGTCGCCAAGGGCATCATCGATCCGACCAAGGTTGTTCGGGCGGCCCTTCAAAATGCGGCGTCAATCGCCGGACTTCTGATCACCACGGAGGCCATGGTGGCCGAAAGGCCAAAGAAGGACAGTGGGGTCCCGGCTATGCCCGGCGGTGGTATGGGCGGTATGGACTACTAAATCCACCCTCGACTGAAACGACGAAAGCTCGGGATTTCGTCCCGGGCTTTTTTGTGCTCCGTCGAACAAATTATTTCGGCTGCTTCGACGTTGGTTGGGCTGTGGAAAGAAAGGTCCCGCGCGCGTGAGCGCGGGGTACGGGTTCGCCACAGAGCTCCTGTGAAGAGCAGCGACGTTCAAAGAGCTATGACCGATCGCGTCTCGGCTTCTCTAGCTAGTCGAAGCTCCTTCAAACGTGCGGTCTTTTCGCGAGTGGCTAGAGCTTGACATTCATATTCTGTCATCGCCTTTCGAGCATCTTGCGCGCGCTCTTCCCTTTTGAAACTTCTTTCTGCCCGTTCTCGGGCCTGATCTGAATTCATCTGTGATTGGCTCCTGTGCGGCTATCTTGTCGCAAGAACAATCCGTCTTTCGTCGCGTTGATCGGCACTACAGAGAGAACAATAAACATAAGCATTGATTGCCGGGAAATAAGTCCCTCCTGCGCAATACAGCTGAAAGCGGGCAGCCACCGATCACGTTCAAGCTCATTGTTCTTTCAGCTTTCCGTGCGATGAGGGGATGATGACAGCTTCTGGCCCCACAGCGGAAGTCGTCCACGCACTAGTCACGCCGGCCGGTTGTGGCCGACGGTTTTCAAATACTGCAGCGTTTCGTCGAGCGACACGACATCGGCATATTTGGCGTTGAGGTCGAACAGGCTCTGGTCGTGGGCCGCCACCGAGCGGTCGCCGACCGCTTCGCGCACCACCATCGGACGAAAGCCGTTCTGCACCGCATCGACGGCGGTGGCGCGCACGCAGCCGGAGGTGGTGCAGCCGGTGATGATCAACGTGTCGACGCGTCGCGCGTTGAGCCGCGGCACCAGATCGGTGCCGAAGAAGCACGAGGCATATTTCTTCGCCAGCAGGATGTCCTTCGGCTGCATGTGCAAGCGCGGGTCGACCTTGACCGCCTCCGAGCCCGCCGTGAGCGTCCGCGCGCCGCTCTGCTTGAGCGCCCAGATGCCGGCGTCCTTGATGTCCTCTTCCTCGTAGATCACGGTCGAGAAGATCACCGGGATGCCGCGCTCATGGGCGATGTCCAGGAGCGGCTTCTGCGCTTCGATCTGGCCGTCGAGATTGGCGCCGAGCGGCATCGCGGCATCGGTGAAGCCCTTGATCATGTCGATCAGGATCAGCGCCGGCCGCTCGCCGAAGCCGATCTTGATGCCAAAACCCCGCTGCCGGAAGAATTCCTCGTCGTCCTTGCCGCTGGTCACGAGCCGCACTCCCTGTTGCCTCTTGCCGCATCGATGGTGACGGCCGCCGGCGCGCGGAGCCTTCACCTCGAGCCCAGTTATATGCGAACAATTGCCCGATGCGAACAACACTTGCGGAAAA
>Ga0206812_1056_pt2 | contig 18615 bp, 10 predicted proteins | sample Alteio_BWOrgCont_54_FD_152912 | JGI IMG/M metagenome (GOLD analysis project Ga0206812, IMG submission 152912) | Enriched cells from forest soil in Barre Woods Harvard Forest LTER site, Petersham, Massachusetts, United States -... | ecosystem: Environmental > Terrestrial > Soil > Temperate forest >... | reverse complement strand
AATTACCAATGGTGCTGTCAATGTAGATGATATGCCGGTTTTCGTGTCAATCGATGCAGTGTTCGTCTGTGCCTGGGTCGTGGATGCGGTAAAGGTGTTTTGGAACTCCGACGCCCCTGTGAACGTCTCCTGACTCTGATTGCCCGGAGGAAAATAAAGTATAGTGAAAGGCGCAACGTTTAGTTGCGCGATTGCCGCAGGCGGGGTCACAATCGGATAGGGATTCGAATAGTACCACACGTGTACGCCACCCGGACCCATTGACGCTGTCGAATTTGGTGGGCCTTCGAATGGCGTGTAGTCGCAGTAATCAACCCTATTTCTCTCGAAGCAAGTAAATCCATAAACGGCGCTATTAATCGGTGCCAGGTTGTTTCTCGTATCGCCGAGAAAATAATTGACCGCCATCCGGAGCTGTGTAACTGGGCGATCGAGAAAGAAGGTCAGATTGATTATGCACGTTGTCGTAGATGACTGTAGTGTACACGTAGGATTCGGTGGCTGTTGGTTAGTAGTGGAAGCGGAAACTGTGGTCTGGCCGCTAGCCAAATCCAGCCAAATAGCGTGAGCCGCGTCAGGTCCAACATTCTCCTGCACTTTAGCTGCACAAATGACGAAATTACCTTGATGGCTTTGGTCAAACGGGACCGAACTGGACTGGTCGGTAAAGCGACATGCGACGGGTATAGTGCCCCACTGCCCGATCATATAGATGCCCACTCCGCCTGCAGCATTCGCCAGCGGCGCTGTTCCTTGAGTACTGAATGATCCAAATTGCGTATTGCCCCACTCGAATTGGTTGCACGTGCTTCCGCTCCAGCTTTGTGGTGTGAGAAGACAAGGGCCGGTTACAGAAATGTCCGCGCCGAAACCAAGCACTGGCGGTACCCCTGATGACACTGGTTGCGGTAACGTGCCGTCAGTGACTGGCGTCGACTCATTGCTTAAAGCGCCCGTCCACGCCGCGAAGCTACCTGTTCCGTCGGAGAGCGAACCGTGTGTGATAGTGACCTCGTCGCCAAGCGAAACGAATTGGGAAAGAGAATTGTTGTTTGTGAATGTACTAACACAACAACCCGCGTCCGACGTGGCATAACCGCCCGGACTACTCCACGACACAAGAGCGTTCGAAGCGGTCAATTGGTAAACAGCAGCAACATCACCGTTTCCGTCCTGTGGCGTCAATCCTGGCTGCGCTGCATCGAACTCTGGGCACGTCGCCGCAGGCTGGTTTGAGGTCGGTAATACACTGCTAGAACACGTACCTGCGGGCCCGGCGATCCATCCGCCCGAAACGTCGGCCAAGCCCAGTGCGCAACCACTGCATAGCTGCCCTTCAATCTGAATTTGAGGTCCGACCATTGTTGGCCCGAGCACGCCGTCACCCATTTGCGAATAGGACACTTGCTCGATGACGTTGGGTGTTGAAGAGCCATCTATCGTACCTGACCACGCTGCATAGCCCCCAGTCACGGGATTAGCCAACTGAATAGTGACCCGATCGGCGCTCCCGAAAATATATTGTCCCGTACCAAACTGGTTGCTAAATCCGGCTATATCTATCTCAGTGTCTGACCACGCTGTGAATTTCGCTGTCACGTTCGCGTAACAGCCGTTTCCATTTTGTGCGACAGCACCGTCTTCAATCCACACCGAGGTAAAACTACTGCATGCCGGGTTGTTGGCCGCGTCGGGAGACAGGAGTAATCCAGCGCCCGCTGCTGCAAAGTCGTTCGTGTAATCATTGATCTTGATAAACGCGACATCTCCAACAAAAGGGAGACTCGGAAACGGACTGGATCCAAATCCGACGCCGAGGATGCGAAACGGTGAAAACCCGCTTTGGCTGTTAGGAGTGGCAAAACTGACCGTCACGATCTGCATCACAGGGGTCGCGTAGCACCAAGCGAACTTGCATGGATAGGGCGGCGCGGGTGGAGGTGCAACCTGCGGACATATGTGGCTGCTGCCTTGCATAGGACTAACAGCTCCGATTGCCGCCACGCATGCGTTGCCAATATTTCCGCCCTGAGAACAGCCCATGAACAGCGAGCTACATGTTAACTGTGTTCCACTTAAGCCTGCGCCGCTTAGGGTGATGGTCTGCGGGCTGTTCCCTGCGTTGTCCGTCACGGTAAGGGTCGCGCTGACAGTGCCCGATGCAGCCGGCGTAAAGGTAACGTAGATCGTACAGTTCACGCCAGACGCGATCAACCTCCCGCAGTTATTGTTCTGGCTGAAGTCGCCACTGTAGGTTCCCGTAATCGTGACCTTGGCGTTCGAAAGCGCGGAGCTGCCGGTGTTGGTGAGCGTCACGGTCTGCGCGCCACTGGTTGAGTTGACAGCCTGAGAGGGAAATGTCACCGAAGTAGGAGAAATAGTTACCGTCGGCCCGGTGCCGGTGGTTGTGGTAGTAATTGTGGCATTACTGCTTGTACTGCTCACACCATTGATCGTCGTCGTAACGGTGCCGGTGCACGTAGTCGTAGTGGTGCTGGTCCCGGTCCCGGTAGTCGTGACTGGCCCGGTGCATGTTGCGGTAACGGTACCGGTCCCGGAGGTAACAGTGCCGTTGCTGCTGATCGTAACAGTGCCGGTGCACGTTGTGCTGATGCCGCTCGCAGCGCCTGTTCCATTTCCGGTAACCGGACCTGTGCCATTGATCGTCGTCTTGACAGTGCCGGAACCACTGCTTGTAACGGTGCCGTTGCTCTGGGTCGTAATAGTGCCGTTGCACGTGGTCGTAACAGGGCCGGTGCCCGGGTTGGTTATTACCTGCCCGAACGCCGAAGATGACACCATAGATAAGGCAAATAGTCCGAATAACATCTTTAAAGTCGTACGCCTATCTGTGGTCACACCCCTGGCCCTCCAATCTAGATTCGGTTTTCGCGGAGATTTCATAAACTCCCTCCAACAACGGAGGTCTTATGAGGGGTCCTCCGGTGATGGTAGGTCGCAAATAACCCCGATAAGGGAGCACTGGCTCCTTCATCGAGGCTTAGGAATTTAATTTTCCCTGGAAAGTCGCCGTTGAAAACCTAGGCTCGTTCGTCCCGCTCCGTGGTCCACTCCGGCCCCGATGATCAATGGAACCTAAAGACCACGCGAGAAAATGGCACCATTCTGCACCAGTTAAACAAATTGTCAAGAGAAATGTTTGTTGGTTTGCGGTCCGCCAAGCAACAAGCTCGCTCACAAGGAAAGCCGTGGGGGCGGCCAGGCCTGCTGGTTAGTGTCCATTCAGACCTTCGGGCGCGCCTCACGTCAAGAGCAGGACGGGAATGCAAAAGCCGTTCTTGATCAAAAGCTAAGACGGTACGGTTCTCAAAGCATCGCAAATTTAAAATCGCTCGCTTAGCGCTAGATTACGAGTCTTGAAGTAGCAAGGTAAAAAACGGACCTGTCTCTTAGCATCATCTCGGGGCAATCGTGGACAGTCGTATATCTCGGGTTAGAAAACTACACTTTTCTAACATCCCCCAGCATCGGTGCTGCGAACCAATGTTTATGCGGGTCCGAAGCGTCCGTTTTTGAGAGGGTTTCCTAACAACGTGGAAAATTAAACCGCTCTCTGGGCAAAGGACTACAGCAGTGGAGCGTGTCCCGGAAAGCGATCTTACAGGCGGGCTGAAATGTGGTCAAATTGCGAAGGGGTCTACGTATACGGACGGCAAAATGCTCCCTCCCGCTCCGCAGGCTGCGCCCATTTACACAGAAGGAAGCTGAAACTCAAAACATAGATCTTCTACAACTTGCAACTGAACTTGAAACACTGCGCAATGAAATGAAGAAACAGGCTGTTGATGCCGAGCAGGATATCGCGGTAAGTGATATCGCAAAAGCGGAACAGGCTGCAAAGTCGGGAGACAGTTCCAAGGGGTTAGAGCATTTGAAGTCTGCGGGAAGATGGGCGTTTGATGTTGCGACGAAGATTGGGACCAGTCTTGCGGTCGAAATGATAGAAAAGTCATCGGGTCTCAAACCGTGAGGAACGCCGATTTGAAGCGAGTAGGGATTAGGGACGTGAAACAGAAGAAGACCGCCGTTTTGCTCGGCAGTTGGTGAAACATCCCGATAACGCTCAAAACCCCTCAATGAGAGAAATAGCCTGATAGCGTCACCTGAGGCAACCTCGGGGACCTTAAATCTACTGCGGCGTGTTCGAAGACGAGCTGCCGAGACATACCGAACTGTTCATAGAGGATCCGGCCAATCCAAGAGTTGGTATTTGAAGGCGATCCAGCAGAAATATCCCGCTACGCAGCGGCTGGTAGATCGTGTCTGGAAGTCCTGAACTCCACACGGTACAATGCGAACGAATCACTGAGCCGCAATGCATATCGACTACGACAACCTCGTGCTGGAGACAGAGAGCGACGTCGAACAGAAACTGATTATGCCCCTGCTCACCGGACCGGCATACCTGAACATTCCGGCAAACAAGATTTTCACAAAACGCTATTTGGCTCCGTCAGTCTTGGACAAAAAAGCAAATCGGAATGGTGGATATTACCCTGACTACGCTGTGTTCTTGCGAAGTTTCCCTGTGCTCATTGTGGAGGCAAAGGCGCCCGATGTTCCTGTGGAAGTCGGCTACCGAGAAGCTAGCCTGTACGCGAGACAGTTGAATCAGTCTTACCCGCCCGACGTAAATCCTTGTCGATTCTTAATATCAACCAACGGCACAGATTTGCTTTTCGGGATCTGGGATGCGAACCCTATTTTCTCGCTCCTTGTCAGGAATTTGCGGGTCGGGTCGAATGATTTGGAATCCTTACAACGTCACTGCAATGCCGATCAATTGGAGGCGCATGCAATAGCGTGTTTGCGACGAACTCGGAGTCAAAACTTCGTCTCCCCGTACGAGCTGGCTGGAGGAGCAGCTCTACTGAACGCAAAGCTGCCTGTCAACGAATTTGCCGCCGAACTTTCTCCAATATTGCGGAGGTATTTTTCTCCGTCGAGCCAAGAGAGCAACAGAGAGATTTATGAGCGAGCTTATGTTAGTTCAAGCGAAATAACAGAGTACGACCGTGTGCTTGAGGCGTTGTTGAAGGATCGTTTGTCAGCCCAACGGGGAACGATCGTCCAGCAATTAGAGCCGGGACGCTATGGCGAGGAAAATGTCGATCGTGTTATTAGCGATTTTTCTCGCGACCGCCCTTCAACGGGACAGTTGCAAATCGTGCAGGGCGCGGTTGGTAGCGGCAAGTCGCTCTTCATGCGGCGCTACAAAGAATTATTGCAGCCCGAGCCTCTCGTCACTCGAACGCGGTGGGCTTTCGTAGATTTTAATTCCAGTCCTGCGGATCTCGCTCATGCTGAGAGTTGGCTCTGCTCCACTTTTGTGGAAAGCTTTCAATCTGAAAATCCAACAATCGACCTAGCATCTCGGGAGGTCCTCCGAGGAATATTCTCTCGCAACATCCAAAAAAGAAAGGTCGCCTACGAGGAAATCGGGCGAGCTTCAAAGGAGCAGGAAGCCATCACGAGAGCTGAGGATCTGATGGCATGGCAGGATAATCCCGAGGAGTCTGCAAGAGGTATCGCCGACTACGTACTCGGCAACCGCCAAGAAGTTTTGGTCACCGTCATGGACAACGTGGATCGTCTGGACCTAGCCAATCAGCTCCATGCATTTCAGTTAACGCTCTGGTTCATGCAGCGAACAAAATGTTTCGTGGTTTTGCAGATGCGGGACGAGACTTACGAGCGTTACAAAGATCGTCCACCACTGGACACCTTTCGTACGGGTATCACTTTTCACATCACTCCGCCTCGATTTGTGGATGTTGTGAAGCGGCGTTTGGAATTGAGCCTTGAGTACCTTCAAAAAAGCATGGGAGAGGAACAGTCCTACGCTATCGAAACGGGCCTACGCATCACGTACAAGAAATCAGCTTTGGAAAAATTTCTCAAGCATTTGTACGCAGACATCTTTGATCGAACACGAAACATTTCACGCATTCTTGAAGCTCTCGCTGGCCGCAACATACGCCGTGCTCTGGACATGTTTGTGAGCATAATAACTTCTGGCCATCTTAGCGAGACCGCCATCACGTCAACTGTTCTCAGTGGAGGAGGGATTTCCATCTCGGAACACGACATCTTGAAGATCCTTATGCGGACCGAGTATCGACTTGCCAGCGACCACAGCGGCTTCGTATTTAACGTTCTCAATTGCAGACCAGAATGGCAAAAGCCTGACAACTTCATGCTGATTGATATTCTGTATTTGCTTGCTGTAAATCGAAAACGTACCGGTCAAATCGGACTCGAAGGATACTTTACCTGTCGATTTGTTGCAGATGAACTGCAACTTCGGGGTTATGTCCCCGAGGACGTTTTGGATGGTCTGAATATGTTGTTAAGGAGTGAATTAATTGCGGCAGACCACATGAATTTCTCGAGCGTTGGTTATGACGATTCTGTGAAGATCCTTGCTTCTGGCTTTATGCACGTTCGAATTTTGGTCGGACGTATTGAATATCTCTACGGCATTATTCCGACCACCCCTATTTTCGATCAGAATATCGCCCGGCAACTTGCTGAACATGTTCGAGTGGAGATGGCGCGAGGGCGTACAAATGTACATCAAAGGGTACGTGCTGTTGAGAAGCTCCATGCGTATCTCGTGCAGCAGCAGCGAAGACAAGTTGCGCCGTTTTCGGGCTCGGATGACACGGGTGCGTCCTACGTTCTGAAGCACATCGAAGGGGCACTTAACCACTTCCGAAACGTTAACGACACTGTAGATGCGCCCGACCTTCTGGATATGTGACCCCCTCGCTTTTGTTATTAAGGACGTCTCTGAAAACCAATTGTGCCTCCACGAAGGCTTCCGCATCCTGTCGGCGTATCAGCTGTCTGACGACACTCGCATCTGGATCGGAAGCAACCTCGTGCTTGCCTAAGAAACGTAGCGGAATATTCGTCAACGCCTAGCGTGCCAAAGGTCTCCGGCTACAACGAATCAGGGCCGCAATCGATCCCCTGAGGCCGTTAAGATGCGGCTGCTGCTTTTCGAATATTGTCGAGCACCGCGAGTAATTGCGTTACTTGCGCTGAGTTGAACACCCCCTCTACCCCGCGCGGGCTGTAATCCGTAAAGGGCGCCTCATAGAGCTGCGCAGCACGCATCCAGCCGCTCTGTGTCAGATAGTCGATCACCAGATTAACGAATTGAATCTGATTTGCGGTCAGATTCTTCCCGGCGAGGAAGCCGTCGAAGGCTCGTTTTGCGGCTTCGCGATCCAAGCCGACCATCTCGCGCACGAATATTCCTAACCCACTGCCCGAACGGACTTTACTCAACTCGTCCGCTGTTCCAGTTCCCGCTTCGACCAGAATTTTCTCCAACGCGTCGAGGTCAGCCTTACTCAGCGACTCATTCCAGCGCAGCTTATGAATCACTGGGTCGTTTTGATGAGCCCTGAGAAATTGCTGCGTCTTGTCGAGGAAGCGTTCTTCGTCATGTCCGGTGCCGAATCCCGGCAATTCGATTTCTCTTTCTTCGCCAATCAAGTCCGCAAAGTCCGTGTAAATGTTCTGCCGCTTCGTCTTCTCGATGAACTTGACCAAACTCCGCAGCCGCTTGCGGACATCTTCCAGCATCGAGGCCGTAATGTCCTGCCAGAACTCATCGGTCTGCACTTCGATGATCAATTCCAGCTCTGCCCGCACCATTGGGATGCTGGCTTTTTCCTCTAGCGCGCCCGCGATCTGACGAACATCCTCACTCCAACGCGTAAACGACCGTTCGTGCCGCAATAGACCAAGCTGTAGGCGCAACATCAGCAAGTCAAATTGTTTTGCCTCTAGATCTTCGTCCACCAGCTCCGACGGCAACCCAGCAACGTCGCCCACCAGTTCGTTCCTCTCATCAACGCCAAGGGCTTCCCATGCCGCGGCATCCGCGTATTTTTCCACCAGCCTCCGCTTGGGGCGGACGATGAAGTTGTTCACGTTCATCTGCGCCACTTCCTGGCGCAGACGCTCCGCGACTTCGCCGCGCAAACTACCTGTGGCTACTTGCTTGTCCAGTTCCGCGATCAGTTCCACGCGTCCGGCAAAGAGCTTCTTGCTTAGGGACTCGTTCGTCGCACCGGACGTTATCCCCAAGTTCTGGCTGAAGAACTCTAGGTTCTGGCAGTAGTCGAAAATCCAAAACTCCCGCTTGTGCCGTCCGGGACCGAATAGGTCTGGCCGAAGCCGCGTCCCGCGACCCACCATTTGCCAGAACTTCGTCCTTGACCGCACCATTTTGAAGAACACCAGATTCACGATTTCTGGAATATCGATGCCCGTGTCCAGCATGTCCACAGAGATTGCGATATGCGGGGCGCGTGCTGGGATAGAAAAGTCGTCAATCAGCGACTGCGCGTATTCGACCTTAAAATCAATCACTCGCGCGAACACGCCTTTTTGATGTGGATAATTCTTATCAAAGCGGTCGGCGATGAATTGCGCGTGTGCATGGTTCTTGGCGAAGATGATTGCCTTGCCCAAGCGATCTCCGTTGGCAACTTTTTCGCCCGATCTCATCAACTGCTCCAAGACCTTGTCCACGGTGTCTTCGTTGAACAGCCATCGGTTCAGCGCTTCCGGCTCCACGGTTCTTGGGATAGCGCCGTCTTCGTCCCACTCAATCGCATCCCAGCGCTCTTTTTCCTCGTCGCTGAGCTGGTCGTAATTCATTCCCTCCCGCTGGAATCTCAGCGGCACCGAAACCGCTCTTGGCGGAACCAGAAACTTGTCCCGCACCGCCTCCTCCAAACCATAAGCGTCCGTTGGGACGCCGTCTTCCAACTCGAAAAGACTGTATGTGTTGTGGTCCACTTCGTCTGTGGGAGTCGCCGTCAGCCCGACCAGAAAAGAGTCGAAATACTCGAAGATGGCGCGGTACTTCTGATACACAGAGCGATGGGCTTCATCAATGACGACCAGATCGAAGTGCCCCGGCCCAAACTTTCGCCTGCCGTCTTTGGTTTCGTCAATCAAGCGCAGCATGGTCGGATAAGTGGAAACCAGCACCCTCGCTTCCGCGATTTGGTCGGGATTCTCCATCGCGTTCACGGCTGATGCCGAGGGCAAAAAACGTGTGAAGACGCGCGTTGTCTGTTTTACAAGCGCGATGCGGTCGGCCAGAAACAGGACACGTTTCACCCAGTTGCAGCGCATCATCAGATCGCACAACGCAACCACCGTGCGGGTCTTGCCTGCGCCCGTTGCCATCACGACTAGAGCCTTGCGGTCGTGGTCTTTCTCGAAGGCTTCTCCAATTCGCCGGATTGCCCGTTCTTGATAGAACCGCTCCACGATGCCCTTATTTATTTCGGTGGCACCCAGCGACGTTCGCGTGGTTCGTCGCTGTATCAGCCGCTCTAACTCGTCCTTCGCATAAAAGCCTTGCACCGGACGCGGAGGATAGTTCTGGTCGTCCCAAATCCAGTGCTCGTAGCCGTTGCTGTAGAAAATGATGGGGCGCTGGCCGAACTGATTCTCCAGACAATCGGCATAGAGCTTCGCCTGTTGCTGGCCCACACGGGCATCGCGCTTGGTGCGCTTCGCCTCCACCAGTCCGAGGGGCTTGCCGTCATCGCCCCAGAGGACGTAATCAACGAAGCCTTCGCCCTTCTCGTTGGGCATTCCCGTGACCGGGTACTCGCGGTCCTGTTTCTTGTCTAACGGCCATCCCGCTTCTTTGAGCAGCAAGTCGATGAAGTAGTCTCTGGTTTCGGCCTCGGAGTAGTTATGTGTGTCCGGTGTCTCCGCATTCTGTTTCTTGATGGCGGCGATCTCGGCTCGCAGACGTTCCAGTTCGGCGTCGAGCGCGGCTTTACCCGTCAGCAGTTCGGTAAGTTTGGTATCTTTCTCCGCGAGTTGCGATTCGAGTTGTTGAAGCTGGGCCAGCGTTTGCGGCGGGACGGGCGAAGTCTTGGGCAGTAGCAGCGGGTCAAACGTCAGGCCATCTGCTGGCTTGCCGGCCTTGCCATACGTGCGCGCCAACCAGAAGCAGATATGAAACAGCTCACGCACTGCCGCCATCGAGTCCAGTTGCTGCAAGGGCCTGTGGCTGTGAGCTGCCAGATTGCCCAAATCCTTGATCAGCTTTGCCTTGATGAAGATTCTCTGTCCGACTGTGGTTTTGAAACTGGGCTCGTGGATGAGTGCACTGAGATTGTCCTGATAGGGCAGCTTGAGCGCCGAGTCGCTTTTGTAGAGCCACGCCACAGCTAGCTCCAGCGTCCGCCGGGCATAGAAACAAGCGGTGCGCGGGTCGGGGACGACCAGCGCCTCAGCCTTCTGCCCTTCGGCAAAGAGCTGCGGCCACTCGGTTTGGAGAAAAGCGAAGTTGCTCATGCTACGCCCACCAATTCCTTGAAGTAGGAGGCGAATGCGCGTCGGACGCTCGCGAATAGTTTCGCATCCAGTTTGCTGCGACAGTTGACGGCATTAATCACCCTGTAGCCTGCCGAGACCATCGCTCCCGCCAGCGCCTTTTCCATAGCACCAGTTTGATCCCTTCGTTGCCTGTGTTCCTGTAGAGTCGCTGCTTCTTCTAAGATTGGGCCATAGGCCACCAGCCGGAACAAGCACTGTTCAGGATCAACATCTTCAGCGTTCAAATAACGGCGAAGCGGATTGGCGTGTTTGTTAAAACCAAGATGCTGCCCCATCCGATTGAACGGTGACTGCGCCTTCATTGAGGAGCTATCTCCAGTGCGCCCCACGTAGTAGAGACGCGCGTCCTCCGGAGTGGTAATTTCCCACACGTAGAGCCAAAATCCGCGCACCAGCAGCCCGCCATTGAAGGTAAGTTCGTGGGTCTTGGCGGTCATGTCATAGCTCTCCTCGGAAAGCGCGGTGCTGAAGAACGTCGAAGAGGGCGTCGAATTCAGCGAGTGAGGCTCGGTGTGCGCTTTTCAATTTTTCGACCGCCGCGACCCTGAGAGCAAAGTCATGCTGAAGCGCGAGAGGGGGAACGACCACCTCAAGAATCTTGAGTTTGGTGACGTTTATACCCGGCATGACTGCTCCGCCGCTTATCAGAGCTAGTTGGCGCTCCACGTCCCTGCTGTAATGAAGCTGGTGACTGAGAAATATGGGTTCGCAGATGCTTCTGTCTACGCGTATGCGTAGCAAATCCGAATGCATTATCCCTGCGGGAAAATTCTCGGGATAAACAGCACAGTTTCCCACCGTCCCTTTGCGCGTCATCACTATGTCCCCAGGCTTGAGAGAATACTGGGCTAGTCGGGTCGCAGTCTTAGGAGCTAGAAATTCGTGAGTGGCAAGCTCAAAGAGGGCATTGACGTTCCTAATTCCCCAAAGTGGTATACCTCGTGTGGTTACTTCACTTTTGGCGAGTTGTGTTCCGAACGGTCCGCATTTAATGTCGTCGGATGACGCGCAAACCTGTTCGAGCCGCGAGCGCCGCAATACGCTACGCTTTATCGCGGCGTCGCCGAAGAGGTCGAGGAAGATCGATTGGGTGAGGGTGTCGAGCTGAGACAGGGCGGCGCGGCGCTTGGCCCGCAACGCCTCCGCCCGATCCAGCACTTCCGCAATTCGACGCTGCTCTGGCATCGGAGGAAGCGGTACCTGAACACCCTTCACCAAATCAATGTTCAGGTTCTTGACTGTTGCACCAGCAGCGCGGCGCACGAACTCCGCATAAACAAAATCAGAACCCAGTAAGTGGTAAAAGAAATCAGGGGAGACGTTCTGATTGCGAGGGCTCAGAACAAGCCAGCCGTCATGAATACAGCCGGAGGTGTTCATAATGTATGGCCGACCAAAACTCATCGAGTTCGTCAGGAGAAAATCTCCCGGCTGAACCACGCGCGAACGCTTCACCCCTTCTTCACGGATACGTTTCTTGGTCGAATTGATGTATTTCCCGCTCTCGGTCGCATCGCTGATCATGACCCAGTTCACCCCGTCTGGATCGTCAGTGAGGAAACTATCAATCGGACGCGGAGAACCCCCTCGCGCAATTTCGAAGATGTCTTCCATTGGGACGAGAGGCCAGCCGTTGCTCACTTCAGCATCCCCTCCAACTCCTGCATCCCCTGCTGAATCTCCCTCTCCAATTTGCTGAGGTCCGCAAGAATCTCCTTCGGAGGACGATGCGCCACATCCTCGTGGACAACCTCTTTATAGCGGTTGAGGCTGAGGTCGTACCCTTGCGCTACAAGGTCGGCCTTGGGCACGCAGAAGCTCTGCGCCGTGCGCAGGCGCTTGCGCTCGCTGCCTTCGCGTTTTTGCCATCGGGCAAGGATGTCGGGCAGGTTGTTCTTGGCGTGCTCGTTTGTGGTGAGCGCGGTCTTTGGCATTGCGCCCAGTTTGTCCTCACTCAGCAATGGCGTGCGCTTGTCGTCCAGAGACATGCCGTCCGCTTCCACGTCGTAAAACCACACCTGATCGGTGCCGCCAGAGTTGGTCTTGGTAAAGAGCAGGATGGCGGTGGAGACTCCTGCGTAGGGCTTGAACACGCCACTAGGCAGCGAGATCACTGCATCGAGCTTCTGGTCCTCGATCAGCATCTTGCGCAGGCTCTTGTGCGCATTGCTTGATCCGAAGAGAACGCCGTCCGGCACAATGACGGCAGCTCGCCCGCCCGGTTTGAGCAGCCTCATAAACAGCGCTAGAAAAAGCAGTTCGGTCTTCTTGGTCTTGACCACCTGCTGCAAGTCCTTGGCGCAACTCTCATAGTCGAGCGACCCTGCGAACGGGGGATTCGCCATTACCAGCGTATATTTTTCATCCTCGCCCGCGTGATCTTGGGAGAGCGAATCGCGATAGACCACGTCCGGGTTCTCTACGCCATGTAGCAGCATGTTCATGCTGCCGATGCGCAGCATGGTGTTGTCGAAATCAAAGCCGTGGAACAGGTCACGGTGGAAATGCTGCCGCAGCTTGGCGTTGGTCATCACTTCGGGGTGCCGCTCGCGCAGCGATTCGCCCACCGCCACTAGAAATCCGCAGGTTCCGCAGGCCGGATCGCAGACAATGTCCGTGGGCTTGGGCTCAACCATCTCCACCATGAGCCGGATGATGTGGCGCGGAGTGCGAAACTGTCCGTTCTGCCCGGCGCTCGCGATCTTGCCCAGCATGTATTCGTAGAGATCGCCCTTGGTGTCCCGGTCTTCCATCGGGACCTTGTCAATCATGTCCACAACTTTAGCCAGCAGCGCGGGCGTAGGAATAGTGAAGCGTGCGCCCTCCATATGCTTGGAGTAGGTCGTGCCATTGCCGCCCAGAGTGCGGAGCCAAGGGAAGACGTGCTCGCTGACCACCACATACATGTCGCGCGGGTCCGTGTTCTTGAAGCGGTTCCAGCGGTAATCTTGAAAAAAGCGCTTCTTACTGTCCTTCCCCTCGGGGAAGAACCGCTTCTGCATCGGCTTCTTTTCCCGATTGGCCTTCAGTTCCTCGGCAATCTCCTGCTCGTCCAGCCGCTTGAGAAAAAGAAGGTAGGTGATCTGCTCAATAACTTCGAGCGGGTTGGAGATGCCGCCCGACCAGAAAGCATTCCAGATTTGATCGATTTGACTACGAATTTCGCCGGTAAGCATAGGTGAGATCTCGGAAACCCAGAATACTACCCTAATCGGCTATCGCTATACCGCTTTACGAGCATAACTTGCCGAGCGCTCGGTTTGTGGGGTCGATGAGGAAATAAGGTACGACCGACGCGAAACGAGGCACCAGCAAAGGACAGGCGGAAGATCCGTGCCGATGCTCAAAATAGCTGCGGAGCGTCTATCGAAACCACATGCACTCCGGACCGAAGCCGCAGTGCGTTGCGTCAAGCAATGTGGCTCTAGAGTTGCGTAACCAGGTCGCGCACACGGAGATTGAGGGCGTCAGCTATGCGGCACAGTCTAAGAATTGAAACGTTGCGAATCCCACGTTCGATGCCGGAAACATACGTCCAGTGAAGATCTGCCGCCTCAGCTAGTTGCTCTTGTGTTAGCCCCAGCGCGAGGCGTTTGCCCCTAATCGCCTGGCCAAGGATTTTTCGCGGATCGACTGGACTGGCAGCCACTCACCAATACTTTTCGCTTGGCGAGCAGGAGTACATAGAATATAGTCTATGCCGCTATTTTCTCCGTTGCTTTCCCGCATGGAGATGGCTCCCGAAACAGCCCGAGATATCTTGTCGGAGGTGGAAAAATGCGCCGCATAGCGGGGGTCTTCTTTGCCGTTTTCTTAACAGTCACAGTAGTGAGCTCACAGGTCCAGCCGAAGCCCCTTTCAAACAAAGACGTGATCGAAATGGTCTCTATGGGGCTTTCTAATGATGTAATTATTGAGAAAATTCGATCGGTAAAGACGACGACTTTCGACACCAGCGTTGAGGGATTGAAGTCACTCAAAGCAGCGAAGGTGAGCGACGCAGTGCTGAAGGCAATGATAAATCCGCATGGCTCCTCAGCAGAGAAACAGATTGGACAAGATCGCCAACTAGACGATGGCACAGCGGACAACAACCTCGGATGGGCCTACGAACACGGCCCGGGCGTCAAACAGGATTATCAGCAGGCACTGACGTGGTATCGCAAGAGTGCTGAGCTGGGGAACGCTGTAGGCCAGTACAACCTGGGATGGATGTACCAACACGGGCTGGGCGTCAAACAGGATTATGTCCAGGCAGTCACTTGGTACCGCAGGGCTGCGGGCAAGGGACTTTCGGAGGCAGAAAACCAGCTTGGAATGCTCTACGAGGACGGGAATGGTGTCTCCCGAGATGATCGGCAAGCCGTCATGTGGTTCCAAAAAGCCGCTGTCCAGGGCGATGCCCAGACAAAGCTCAATCTCGGATGGATGTATGCGAACGGAAGAGGGGTGCCTCAGGACTACCAGCAAGCGCTATCGTGGTACCGAAAAGCCGCTGACCAGGGCGCGGATTTGCAGCCCTACTTGGGCGACCTCCCCAGTGCTGTTAGAGAGGGATTTACGACCTGGTCTGCCACGGATACCGGGGAAACAAAAAACCAGGAAGTTGGGAAATCAAAAGACGAAACTGGGATCTCCGTATATCTCCCGCCTCCACCGGACACGGAGGCCAGCCGAATTGGGCCCGAGACAGTCTCGGGAAAGGTATTTCTAATTACCGGGGGAGGTGACTTGAAGCCAGCAAGATTTGCTCAAGTAATTCTTCTCTACGGCGGTGTTTTGGGCGGTAGCCAGGACAGCGGGACCGCTTCGATTTTTTATTACACCAAGATGGTAGAGAATATGAAAAATTCGTGGCCATCCCCTGGCCATCCCTCTTCCTGTCAATCTGAACTCCTCACCTTCAACAGTTCTCTGAAGAGCACGTTGGAGTGGGCTCAAAGTAGTGGAAAATCGTCCGCGCAGATTCAAATTACTACCTCTGACGAGGAAGGAGCCTTTCAGTTTCCTAAAGTGCCGCTTGGTGAATACACCGTAATTGCGTGGGGCCATGCGGGATTCAATGATGCGTATTGGGAGGAAAGCCTTAAAGTCCCACCAGGACAGAGTGTTACGTTGAAGTTGTCGTCACCCCATGTTGCATGCCTCGATTAGTCAAACCTAAGTTCGCACAAATCTTCAGCCAAGCAACCGAAACGATCATCAAGCCCTCAGGCAATCGAAGCAGCCAACTTCTCAAGATTCCGCAAATCGCTCTCCAAAACACAAAACTCCCGTAGAATTATATTAAACTTAATGTTTTCATCAGCTTACAGAGAAATCGTCCCAAATTGCCCCCTTCCCTATCCACCAGCCAAGCAATAATTTTGCATCCACGCGCCCGGGAATGGCTCTAGCGTTCGATTTAAAGCACGTTTAAACCCTAACTTGTTTGCTAAGTATCATTTTTTGTTATACTTACATACATTCTCCAAGTTCTGATGAGGGGGCTGGTGTGTCCCCGTGATTTGAAGGCTAGTTGACCCGAGGAGAAATGCCGGCGAAGCTGACCTCAATGCCCGGAATGCACAAACACCAAGCAAAGAACCCCTCCGCCAACCATTGTCCGGGGGGGCCGAATACAAGTCGGGGAGGCGCTAAATACTATCAACACGAAAAAACACGTAAAGCGGCTGAGTTGACCTTGTGAAATGAAGTTGAGCATTGGCTTTAAAATATGCAATTTTATTTTCACTTAGACCCGCGTCAGTTCTGGTGTGAAAGAAATTCAGCCGTGGTGACGATCAGGCTTGAAGTTCGGAAAGAATAACAATTCGGTCACCGCCGCTTTACGTGTTTTTGTTTTTTCGAGGCGAGAAGAACCGTGTCGCTTATAAATTGATCGCGGTCACTTGCTTCGAGGCGTTGAGCGAAGACAGCCCCGACGAAAGTTGGATTTTTGGTTTTGGTGGTTTTGCAAACATCCCAGCCCGAATCATGCTAAGATAACCCGATCCGAAAGTTTGTCCAGCGGCCCCCAATAGGGGCCGTTTTGGCGTAGGGAAATAAAAAAACTTACCGAACGAAGCCTGGCAAAAACTGCCGGGCTTTTTCTATTTACAAGCTTACAAGCTAAGGAGGACTCAACCATGAGTGGATGAAAACTGCGGCGCAGCTCCGCAATTGCCATTGGCTCAGAACTAGAAATCCATATTTCGAATGAACGCGGTAGGACCGATGAGAACCGAGACAAGGAGAAGATCATGATCGCAAACTATAAGGGAATTGAGATCACCGACACGGCGCATTGTTTGAGTCCCAGCGTGAGCGGCACTTTCATAACTATGGCAGAGAAGGGTACCCTCTCGGCGGTGAGCTTCATCATTCATGAGCGAACCAGAATAGCCGCACATCTCCAGCAAGTCGAACAAAAATTACTTGCCTGCAACAATCCTCTAGCACTGGCTTTCCTTGCAGACTGGTGCGAAAGGGGCAACAAAGATTTCGGAACTGAGCTGAGAAAACGAGTCGACGAGCTCGAAGCCAAGAAATGTGAATTGAACACGGAGTTGCAGCAAATCGACGAACGGCTGGCGCGAGAGAATACTGGCTCTGAATGGACTTTTGCCCCCGACTTCGTCAGCCTTATAGAAATATCCAGGCCGCCTGATCCGACCGTGGCGGTTAGATTCATGATCATAAATAAGAACCCGGGAAAGTCCGCTTTCGAAATCTGCAAAATCCTTGATGCACATTTGCGTGACGGCGAGCTTCCAGTTGGGTTCTTCCCAAACACCTGGATGGAGGACTTCGGAGTAACAACGTTCGTCGATGCATACCGTCACCCAAAGTGCAGCAATCGGGTACAGAAGATGATCTGCACGCTAAAAAAGAGCGATCCATAGCTCGGGAAAAACATCAGCGGCTTGAACCTCTTTGGAGCGGCATTCCTGCCGCTCCATTTTTCTTACTTACCTCGTACTTACCTTTGCCTGTCCCGGGCTTTGATGAGGTGTACAAAAGCGCTGTTGCCAGCAAACCAGCCAGAGAATTTCAGCCTGCGAACTTGAAGAGGAGGAGGACCGCGTCCAGATGCCAGACCTTGCGGAAGTTTTTGCAATCCTGCAAAAAGTTGATTGCGAGACCCTGTCTCGAGTGAAAGCTGAAGTCGATCGCATAATGCGAGAAAAGGAAAGCCAACGCCGTCAATGCGCCCAGGCTGCGAGCCGGGAAAGTCTGATTCAGAGGTGCGTATGAGCAAAGCTGAGCGGCCTCACGAGTGGCACGATATTCACGTTCAAGCGGATCGAGTGCAGATCGTCTCGTGGGCACCTCAAGGCCGCACACCGCCACGGGTAAAGGGCTTCGAGGTGACTAGAGACTCCTTCGTTCGCGGCCAAACAAACATCCCGACCTACGAGCGCTGTCGCTTCTACCAAAGCAAAGAAAACGATGCCAAGATCTATTGGCAGTATCACCGGCGGACGCCTTTTCTCAAGCCGTGGAAAGTCACCGTCGTGGCAGACGACAAAACTGGGCTGTCTTATGACGAAATCGAGACTGTGCTGCGCCACTGCAAGTTTTATCGCTTTCTAATTATCGAGATCGCCGTCGATTTCAGTCGTTCCACGGGCGTGGACGGAAATTTCGTTCGTCGTCACGCCATTTTCGGAAAAAGTCGCCGCCGTGAGAAACGGCGCGCGAGTGACGATCTGTACTTTGGCAGCCGGAAATCTGCCAAACTCGTCCGCTGTTATGAGAAAGAAGAAGTGGATAGCTACCGCGTAGAGCCGGAGCTTCATTCACCGATCCTACGTAACAAAATCAGCACACTGGACGATTTTGATGTCTTGCCCATCCTGATCTATCCCAAACACTTTCAGTTCGTCGACATCGATTGGGATCACTTAGAGCGACATCTCAGGCGTAAGGGCCATGCCCGGGCATTAATCGCAGGGGCCCAGCAGCGCGGGAAGTCGATCTCCCGTTTGCGTCTCTATCTCGGGAAACATGGGGTCACGAACCCCCATCGCTTTCTTAAGCCTCACCCTCTTAATAAGAAGATTGACCGCGCCCTAACCAGATGGGTCCGGCATTTTGAGGTCGTATGAGTCGGCACAAGAAAAAGAAGAATGATAGCGAAAGACGGCTTAAACGCGCAGCCAGAAAGCTGCTGCGATCTCGACACCTGTTCAATAAGTTCCTGCGGGCGATGAAAAAGTTAGGGCT
>Ga0206812_1097_pt1 | contig 18665 bp, 11 predicted proteins | sample Alteio_BWOrgCont_54_FD_152912 | JGI IMG/M metagenome (GOLD analysis project Ga0206812, IMG submission 152912) | Enriched cells from forest soil in Barre Woods Harvard Forest LTER site, Petersham, Massachusetts, United States -... | ecosystem: Environmental > Terrestrial > Soil > Temperate forest >... | reverse complement strand
GCTGCGCGCGGTGGTGGATGCGGTGATCTTGATGGACCAGGTGGATATCGAGGAAACTGGCGTGGTGACCCGGTCCGTGCTGGCGCGGGTGGAATCGCTGGAGAGGAAAGGGGCGCCGATTCCCGTGCTGGCGGACAGCCGTCGCGGGTTGCGCGGGTATCCTTCCGTGATCTTCAAGATGAATGCGGCGGAACTTTCGTCGCTCACGAGGATGCCGGTGCAATCTTCCGTGGAGGAGATTCGGCGCGCCGCGGTGCGACTGGCGGAGCAGAATCGACGCGCGGTTTTCGTCACGCTGGCGGAGCGTGGGCTGGTCGGGGCGCTGCCGGATGGGCGCAGCGAGCACGTGCCGGCGCTGGCGTTGCGCGGAGCGATCGATGTGGTTGGGGCGGGGGATTCGGTGACGGCGAATCTGGCCACGGCGCTGGCGGCCGGGGCGGAAGTGCGCGAGGCGTTGAGCATCGCGGCGCTGGCGTCGTCGATTGTGATTCATCAATTGGGAACGTCGGGGAGCGCCTCGGTCGCGCAGATGGGCGCGCTGCTGGCGGGCGTTCCGCGGGCCTAACGGGATGCGGCTGAATGTCGACCCTTCGACACGCTCAGGGCAGGCAGGCCGGGGACCGCTCCGCGGCAACATCCTAACATCCAATTGACCCACGGCACCGCGGGTCTGTCGCCAAGCCTCCAGTCCCAACGTCCAATGCGAGACTTAGTTGGAGGTCTGCCAATCCAGGTTCGCTGAGGGTGCCGACTGCGGGCCGCGGAAGTAGAGGCGGAGGTGCTCGAAGAAGAGGTAGATGACGGGGGTGGTGTAGAGAGTGAGGATCTGGGAGACGATGAGGCCGCCGACGACGGCGATGCCGAGGGGCTGGCGCAGTTCGGAGCCGACGCCGAAACCGATGGCGAGAGGCACGGCGCCGAGCATGGCGGCCATGGTGGTCATCATGATGGGGCGGAATCGGACGACGCAGGCCTTGAAGATGGCTTCCTCGGGACCCAGGCCCTCGTGGCGCTCGGCGTCGAGGGCGAAGTCGATCATCATGATGGCATTCTTTTTCACGATGCCGATGAGGAGGATGATGGCGATGAAGGAGACGAGCGACAGTTCCGAGCCGAAGAGGATCAAGGCGAGGAGTGCGCCGAGGCCGGCACTGGGCAGGGTGGAGAGAATGGTGATGGGATGGATGAGGCTCTCGTAGAGCATGCCGAGCACGATGTAGACCGTGATGAGCGCGGCCACGATGAGGATCTGCAGGCTGGAAAGGGATTGCTGGAAGACCTGAGCGGTGCCTTGAAAGCTGCCATTGATGCTGGAGGGCATGCCCAAGTCGCGCTTGGCCTGCTCGACGATCTCCGTGGCCCGGCCGAGCGAAACGCCGGGCGCCAGATTGAAGGAAATCGTCGCCGCCGGGAATTGCCCTTGATGGCTGACGGTGAGATAGGCGTTGGAGGTTTGAAACTTGGAAACGGAGGAAAGCGGCACCATGGCGCCGGTGGTGGATTTGACGTAGATTTTGCTCAAGTAAGTGGGATCGGTCTGGAATTCCGGGTCAACTTCGAGAATGACGTGATGCTGGTTGTACTGTTCGTACATGGTCGAGACCTGGCGCTGGCCGAAGGCATCGTAGAGAGTGTTGTCGACATCGATGGGGGAAACGCCGAGGCGGGCGGCGGCATCGCGGTCGACGACGACGTTGGTCTGGAGCCCGCGCGTTTGCAGGTCGCTGTCGATGTCTTTGATCTCGGGATGCTGGGCGAGCGCCGACATGAGCTTCGGCGTCCATTGGTTGAGGTCCTCGAGATCGCCGCTTTGCAACGCATATTGATACTGCCCCTTGCTGCCACCACGGCTGCCAACCCGGATGTCCTGGTCGGAACTCAGGATGAGCCGAATGCCCTCGATGCCAGACGTCTTTTTGCGGATGCGGGCGATAACTTGATCGGCGCTGATCTTGCGTTCGGATTTCGGCTTGAGGCTGAGGAAAAAGCTGCCGTTGTTGACGCTGGTGCTGCGGTAGCCGCTGCCGAGGAAAGAGCTGAAGGTATCGATGGCGGGATCTTCCAGCAGTACTTGCGAGATGCGCTGCTGGAGCTTGACCATCTGGGGAAAAGAAACGTCCTGGCTGGCGACCGTGGTGCCGTGCATTTGGCCGGTGTCCTGCTGCGGGAAGAGGCCCTTGGGAACGATCCCGTAGAGCCAGACGGTGACGGCCACGGAGAGCACCGTGACGATGAGCATGAGGATCTGATGCCGCAGGACCCACTTCAAGGTATTCCCGTAGAAGTTGATCATCCGGTTCAAGATTGCTTCGCTCCAGCGCTGGAGAATATTGGGTTTCCAAGTCTGGGCGGACTCGGCTTTCAAGAAGCGCGAGCACATCATGGGAGTGAGAGTGAGGGAGATGATGCCCGAGACGACGATGGCGGCGCTGAGGGTGACGGCGAATTCGTGAAACAAACGCCCGATCAAGCCGCCCATGAAAAGCAGGGGCCCGAAGACGGCAATGAGCGACAGGCTGATGGAGATGATGGTGAAGCCGATCTGCCGCGCGCCCTTGAGCGCGGCTTCCATCGGGAGAACGCCTTTCTCGACGAAGCGAAAGATGTTCTCGATAACGACGATGGCGTCGTCGACGACAAAGCCCACGGAGATGGTGACGGCCATGAGCGAAATGTTGTCGAGGCTGTAATGCAGCAGATACATGACGCCAAAGGTGCCGGCGAGGGAGAGGGGCACGGTGACGCTGGCGATGAAGGTGGGCCAGAAACGCCGCAGGAAAAGGAAGATGACCATGACGACCAGCGCGATGCTGAGCATGAGCGAGAATTCCACTTCCTCGACCGAAGCGCGGATGGTGACGGTCCGGTCGCTGATGACCTGGACGTGGACGCTGGGCGGCAGCCATTTTTCCGTTGTCGGCAGGGCGGCTTTGACCAGATCGGTGGTCGCAATGACATTCGCGTCCGGCTGCTTGAAAACAATGACGAGGACGGCTGGCTTGGTGCCGGCCCAGCCCCCGAGACGGCTATTTTCGACTCCGTTGACGATACTGGCCACGGAGCTGAGCTTGATCGGTGTGCCGTTTTTCTGGGCGAGGATGAGGTTGCGATATTCGCCGGCTTCCAACAACTGGTCGTTGCTGTAGATGGCGTAGGAGGCCTTGTCGTCGTCGACGCTGCCTTTCGGCAAGTCGACATTGACCTGCTCCAGGAAGGAGCGCACATCCTCCAGGCTGAGGCCGGTCGAAGCGAGAGAGGCGGGGTTGACCTGGACCCGGACGGCCGACTTTTCCGCGCCGCTGATGACGACCTGGCCCACACCCTTGAGCTGGCTGAGCTGCTGGCCGACAATTTCGTCGGCGTATTGAAAAACCTGGGTGGCTTCGCGGGTATCGCTGGTCATGGCCAGGATGAGAATGGGCGAATCGGCGGGATTCTGTTTCCGCCAGGTGGGCAGCGTGGGCAGGTTGATCGGCAGGTCGGAGGCGGCCTCGTCGATGGCGCGCTGGACGTCGCGGGCGGCGCTATCCACCGGGCGATCGAGATCGAATTGAACGGAGATACCGGTACTGCCGAGGGAACTGGTGGAGGTCATCTCGGTGACGCCGGAAATCTCGCCGAGCCGCCGCTCCAGCGGAGCCGCGAGCGAGGAGGCGACGGTTTGCGGATCGGCGCCGGGCAAACTCGCGCTGACCGAAATCATCGGAAAATCGACGTGGGGCAACGGGGCGACCGGCAAAAAATGGTAGGCGACCAAACCCATGATCAGCAACCCACCGGCGAGCAGGAAAGTGCCCGCCGGGCGGCGAATGAAGGGCTCGGAGATATTCATGATTCCACGCCGACTTCGGGCCGTTCGGGGATAGCTGGCACCAGCGTTTCCTCATGCAACCCGGGCAGGCCTTTCGAGGCACGCCACTCGCGGACGCGCCGGCCAAGGCGATCCAGGTAGAGATAGATGACGGGGGTGGTGTAAAGAGTAAGGAATTGGGAGAGGAGCAACCCGCCAACGATGGCGATGCCGAGCGGTTTGCGGAGCTCCGACCCGGTGCCGTTTTCGAGGGCGAGCGGCAGCGCGCCGAGGAGCGCAGCGAAGGTGGTCATCATGATCGGACGGAAGCGCAGCAGGCAGGCCTTGTAGATGGACTCCTCCGGCGGGAGGCCTTCCTCGCGCTCGGCGACGAGGGCGAAGTCGATCATCATGATGGCGTTCTTTTTAACGATGCCGATGAGGAGGATGATGCCGATGAGCGCGATGAGCGACATGTCGACGTGGAAGATGATCAAGGCGAGGAGAGCGCCGACGCCCGCGGAGGGCAACGAGGAGAGAATGGTGATGGGGTGGATGTAGCTCTCGTAAAGGACACCGAGCACGATGTAGATGACGACGATGGCGGCAAGGATGAGGTACGGTTCGCTGGCCAGGGAGGAACGGAATTCCGCGGCGCTGCCGGAGAACGAGGTGACGACGGTGTCGGGCAAGCCGATCTCCTGTTGCGCCTTTTGAATCGCGTCGACGGCCGCGCCCAGCGAACTGCTCGGGTTGAGATTGAAGGAAAGGGTGACGGCGGGGAACTGGCCTTCGTGCAGGATGGACAGTGGCGCAGTCACCGTCTTGAGGGTGGCAAAGGTGCTCAACGGGACCATTTGGCCCGTCGAACTCTTGACGTAGATCTTTCCGAGCGACTCAGGTGTGAGCTGGAAGTGCGGCTCGACCTCGAGGATGACGCGGTACTGGTTGAGCTGGGTGAAGATGATCGAGACCTGGCGCTGGCCGAAGGCGTCGTAGAGAGTGTCGTCGATGGCCTGGGTGAGGACGTTGTAGCGCGAGGCCTGCTCGCGATCGATGTCCACGCTGACCTGCAAGCCTTCGGCCTGCTGGTCGCTGGCCACGTCGGCAAGTTGTGACAGCGAATGAAACTTGGCGAGGAGCTTGGGCGCCCATTCGGCCAGCTCCACTTCGTCGGCATCCTCGAGGGTATATTGGAACTGCGTGCGGCTCAGGCGACTGTCGATCTGCACATCCTGCACGGCTTGCATGAAGAGGGCGATGCCCTCGACATTTTTGGTGGCTTCGCGCAAGCGATCGATGATTTGGCTGGCGCTGGCGCTGCGCTGATCGCGCGGCTTGAGTTCGATGTTCAGACGACCGGTGTTGACGGTGGCATTCACCGCGCCGGCGCCGACGAAGGAACTGACGTTGCGCACGTCGGGATCCTTGCTGACGATCTCGCCGATGGCGCGCTGGCGCTCGACCATCGCCTTGAACGAGATGGACTGGGCGGAATCCGTGACCCCGAGAATGAGCCCCGTATCCTGCTGCGGGAGCAGGCCCTTGGGCACAATGATGTAAAGAAAGATGGTGGCCACGAGGGTCACGACGGCGACCATGAGGGTGAAAAATTGATGGGCCATGACCCACTTCAATCCGGTCTCGTAGGCATTGAGCATCCAATCGAACATCCCCTCGGTGACCTGATAGAAGCGGCCATGTTTCTCGCCCTTTTCGGATTTGAGGAGGCGGGCGCACATCATCGGCGTGAGGGTGAGCGACACGATGGCGGAGGCGACGACGGCGATACTGAGGGTGATGGCGAACTCGCGAAACAGCCGGCCGACGATGCCCGTCATGAAGAGCAGGGGAATGAAGACGGCGATGAGCGAAACGCTGAGCGAAATGACGGTGAAGCCGATCTGCCTGGCGCCTTTCAGCGCGGCTTCCATGGGGGGATCACCCAGTTCAATGAAGCGCACGATATTCTCAATCATGACGATGGCGTCATCGACGACGAAGCCGGTCGAGATGGTGAGCGCCATGAGGGAAAGGTTGTCGAGGCTGAATCCGATGAGCTTCATGACGCCGAAGGTGCCGATGATGGCGAGCGGCATCGCCACGCTGGGAATGACGGTCGCCCAGAACTTGCGCAGGAAAACGACGATGACGGCGACGACGAGGAGGCCCGTGAGCAAGAGCGTGAGTTGCACGTCCCAGACCGAGGCGCGAATCGTCTCCGTGCGGTCGGCGAGGACGTCGACCTTGATCGACGGTGGCAGCGCGGAACGCAGCTTGGGCAGCAAGGCTTTCACGCGGTCGGCCGTCTCGATGATGTTCGCGCCGGGCTGGCGCTGGATGTCGAGAATGACGGCGGGCTTGTTATCGACCCAGCCGGCGAGGCGCACGTTTTCGACGCCGTCGACGATTTGGCCAATATCGCGCAAGCGGACGGGTGCGCCGTTTTTGTAAGCGACGACGACGTTGCCGTATTCCTGGGCGGTAAAAATCTGGTCGTTGGCGCCGATGGCGTAGGATTGCTTTGGCCCGTCGAAGTTGCCCTTGGGCTGGTTGGTATTGTTGTTGGTCAGCGCGGTGCGGATGTCCTCGAGGCTGGTGCCCAGCGAGGCGATGGCGGCGGGATTGATGCGCACGCGGACGGCGGGTTTTTGATTGCCCTCGATGGTGACGAGACCGACGCCGGTGACTTCGCTGAGTTTCTGCGCGAGCACGGTATCGGCGAGATCGTTCACCTTCTCCAGCGGCAGCGTTTCGGAGGTCAGGACGAGGGTGAGAATGGCCGTGTCCGCCGGGTTGACTTTGCTGTAGGTCGGCGGGTTGGGCATCGTCTTGGGCAGCACACCGGACGCGGCATTGATCGCGGCCTGCACGTCCTGCGCGGCGCCGTCGATATCGCGGTCGAGGACGAATTGGAGAGTGATGGCGGTGTTGCCGAACGAACTAACGGAAGTCATGCTCGCCAGGCCGCTGATCTCGCCAAACTGGCGCTCCAGCGGGGTCGTCACCGAGGAGGCCATGACGTCGGGGCTGGCGCCGGGATATTGCGCTGTGACCTGAATGGTCGGGAAATCGACCGGGGGCAGCGCGGAGATCGGGAGCAAAAAACGGCCGAGCAAACCCATGATGACCACGCCAACCATCAGGAGCGTGGTGGCGATAGGCCGCCGAATGAAAGGCTCGGAGATGTTCATCGTTGCGCAGCGCCGGTCGCGCCGATCATTTCAATTCGCTGCTTTGCTTATGGGCGCCCTGGCCGTGGCCGCCGGGTTTGGCGCCGGCCGCCGGCTTGCCGGCGGTCCCTGCGGCACCCTGGCCGACGATGACTTTCGAGCCTTGCTGCAACTTGTACTGGCCATCGACCACCACCTTTTCCCCGACGGCGAGGCCATCTTCGATCAAAGCCTCGCCATCGTCGGTCTGGGCGACATCGCCGTTCTCCTTCCGCGCCACCTTGACTGGGCGAATCTGCACTGTCTGGTCGTCCTGGATGACAAAGGCGTAGGTTCCATTTGGCCCGTGCTGAATGACCGTCGCCGGCACGACCAGCCCATTTTTGCGGGTGTTGAGATGCAAGTGCGCGTTGATGAACTGGCCCGGCCAGAGTGTCAGGTCCTTGTTGTCGAAGGTGGCCTTGAGCTTGATCGTCCCGGTGGTGGTATCGATCTGGTTGTCGATGACGGCCAGCTTCCCTTCGTCGAGTTTGGTCTTGTTGTCGCGGTCCATCGCGAGCACCGCCAGGTCCTGGCCGGACGGGGATTCCTTATGGATGGCGGTGAGGGACTGTTCGGGCAGGGTGAAGAGAAGGGAGATCGGGTGTAATTGCGTGATGACGACCAGCCCGGTCACGTCGGTCGCGTGGACGATATTTCCCTGGTCGACGAGGCGGATGCCGGTGCGGCCATCGAGCGGCGAGACGATCGTCGTGTAGTTCAGGTTGACCTTGGCGCTTTCGACCGCAGCGGCGTCGTTGCCCACCGTGCCCTCAAACTGGGCGACGAGCGCTTTCTGCGTGTCGTACTGCTGGGAGGAGATGACCTTCTTCGCGACCAGGTCGATGTAGCGGTTGAGATCGAGTTTCGCGTTGTTGAGCTGGGCCTGATCCTGGTTTTGTTTGGCCTGAGCCTGTTGGAGTGCCGCGCGGAAGGGCTCCTGGTCAATGATGGCGAGAACATCGCCGGCGTGCACATCCTGGCCTTCCTCAAAGGCGACCTTTTCCAATTGGCCATCGACGCGAGCGCGCACCGTCACGGTGTTCAGCGCCTGGATGGTGCCGATGCCCTCGAGATAAATCGGCACGTCCTTTTGCTTCACCGTGCCGGCCACGACTGGCACCGGCCCGCCGGCGCCGCGACCGCCCTTGCCCGCAGCCCCGGTGGCATCCGTGGGATTCCGGTGCGTGTAGTACCAGATGCCTCCGAGAACAAGGCCGGCGAGAATGAGCCAGAAGATCCATTTCCGCTTCGGTGGTGGTTCTTCGACGAGATGCGACCGGCGGTGCGCCGAAGGTTGAGCCGGAGAAGTTGTCGACGGAGGAGTGTCGCGCAGGAAGTCAGTGGGATTTGCCATAGGTGACAAGGGGAGGTTGGGCGGGAGTCAGGAGGGCAGCTTGTAGCGTGTGTTTTTTGGCAGGTGCCCATTCGTTTCGGGGGGGCCGTCGGAAAAGACCCGGTGCAGAATTTGCATTGCGTCGATGATACTGACGCGGTCCGTGGTGGAAAGGCCAGCGACGCGGTCGGCGAGGAATTCCGCCGTGGCCTGGCGGGCGGCGGCAAACTTTTTCTGTCCGGAAGCCGTAAGCCGGAGGACGATCTTGCGCCGATCCCGCAGGTCGCTTTCGCGCGTCACCAGGTTGGCCACGACGAGGCCGTCCACCAGCTTGGAGGCGGCGGAAAGCGAGAGCGTGAGAAATGCCGCCACGTCCCCGAGCATCGCGCCTTCATTCCGTCCGAGAAAAGCCAGGGCGCGAAATTGCGGTATGGTGAGCTCCGGAGTGCTGTGCGCGCGCACTTCCGCACGAATGACGCGCATCATCAGGGGCACGACTTCGAGCAGTTCGGCGGCACAATCTCGGGGTGTGAGTCTCATTGGGGTTGGCCGGAATAGTTTCTTCTTTCAACTATTTCAACCCTCAAGCATCGAAAAGTTTTGGATTATTGGTTGCTTTATTTTCGACCCAGCTTCGACCGAGGTGGTGGCTTCTTCATTCAATCGACCTGGAAGAAAAACAGCTCGGACGCGGCCATAAGTGGAGTGGGTGCGTGTTACCGCGTAGGGGCCAAGTTTGTGCGCGTCCGTTGGGTAGCCGGGCAGCGATGCATTGGTACTATGAAAATGAATCTCTCGCTTCCAATCTTCTTTGCGGCGTTGAGCACCCTCGCAGCCGGGTTGACTGCGGAAGACGCCGCGTCGACGAACACGGTGACCACCAATCCGGCCAAGGCTGGCGGCGGTATTGAAGTCGGCCTTTCCCGGCGGGATGGCGTGAGTGTGTCGGGCGCCGATACCTATGTGACCCGGAATGGGGTGACGGAGAAGTTGGTCAAGGAATTGAAACTACCCTCGGGGATCATCGTGCGACCGGACGGCACCTTGATCCTGGCTGACCAAACCGAGACCAGCTTGCGCGCCAATCAGCTTCTCACCTTTGACGGAAAGATCACGGAACTGCCGCACGACCCGAACGTCAATCCGGCGTTGCCAAGTCTGCCGGCTGCGCCGCTCGCAAATACGGCGGCGGCAACGACTGCTCCGTCCACTACGACGACGAGTGCTTCGCAAGCCACTGCGGCCAGCCAGAACCTTCCGGGCAATTTCTTTCTCAATAGCGACGGGGCGCCTTTCGCGGGAACGGTGAACGGGGATGGCACGATCACCACGATGACCGGAACGGTGGTGCCCATTGATGGGGCGATCCAGGAAGTGGTCATCCTGCCGGATGGCCGGCCCATGAAAGGCCTGCTGGGGCGGGATGGGACGGTGACGTTTCCCGGCGGAGCGACCTTCCGGCGCGATGGTTCCTTTCACTCCGCCGATGGCCGACAGTTCGACGCCAGGACGGGGCGGGTCGCCAGCGGAAATATCTTTCTCGGTGCAAATGGTGTGCCGTTCCGAGGTACGCCCAATGCCAATGGCACCATCACGACGTCGGAGGGGATGGTAGTGCCGATCAATAGTTCGACCCGCGCCGTGACCTTCGGATCCAACGGGTCAGCGGCCATCGGCACGGTGAATAGTAATGGCGCGATTACCCAGTCGGACGGCTCCATGGTATTTCCCGATGGTTCGGTGCGTTCCGCGAATGGCGCATTGGTTACCCCCGCATCGTCCAACAATCCAGGAGCCACCAATAGCGGGACAGCGAACGGCTCGCAAAGCCCGAACGGTGTAGCGTCGCCCAATGGTCAAAATCCGGTGATCAACCGGCAGGGCACGGCGACTCAACAAGGTGTAACTAACCAACAGGGCGTGACGAACCAACAGGGCGCAACGAATCAGCAGGGGACTGCCAGCCCGCAAGGAACGGCGACGCAGTCACGCACCAATGGAAATGCTCCCGCGACCAATGGCGCCGCAGGTCGCGCCACGACCGGAGGCACCGGCGGTGTCGGTGGGGCCGCTCCCGCGGGAGGACGCCGATAAGGATAAGGATAAGGACCTTCTTATGCATCCGACTCTCCTTCACATTCACTCGTGCAAAATCATCGGCCGGAAATTGGCGCGCCTGGCGAGGCTTTGTGCGGATGGGATATTGACGGTACCGCAATTCACGGATGCGGTGCTGGAAATCGAGGAGCGTCAAATTCATCCGTCCGGCGTGGTTGTTTCGGCCACCAACACACGCGAAGATTGGACGAATGTCAGCTTGAAGGTCGCCGGTTGCGCCGAGCCGTGCGTGGTGTTTGAATTTCTGCCCTATGCCGGAAAGTTTCGGCAGTTGGTTTCGTGATGGGAGGCGCGGCTCACTCCCGCGACGCCGTCGGATAGGTCAACGGTTGTGTTTTGCCCTCCAGCACATTCACGGCGTGATTTAGAATCCGATTGAGATAGTACGGGTAACTCGAAGGATTTCCGCCGTCGCCTAGTTTCTCGAGGACTTGCTTCATGATGGGCAGCGAAGGCCGGGCGGCATCTCCCAAGCGATCGAGGACATTGCCGGCCTGCAAGGCGAACTGGGGCGCCCCCGAATCCTGGATGATTTTTTCCAGAACGCGCAGGGCCGCGTCGGTCTCTCCCAAACGGGCCAGCGCTTCGGCGGCGGCCACTTGCACCGATCCGGAGTCGTCGCCTAGGTGCCTGCGCAGCGCCGGCGCGGCGGACGCAGCCTGGGCGCCAAGCATGGTGCAGCCTTGCGCGGCCCACCAGCGAATGGGTTCACTGGGATCTTCCAAGGCTTCGATGAAAGAAGACAGATGGGCGGGATTGCGCTCCGAGGCGGTGGTGGCCATCGCGTAGACCCGTTCAATGGGATAGGCGCCCGGTTTGTGCGAGGCGTCGTACCCTTCGAGCGGAGAACCCTCGGGGAGGAATCCATTATCCATATTGGCGAGGACGCGGCGCTTGAGCTCGGCCCGCAATCGCTCGAGCGTGTCATGGTGCGCGGGATCAGCCGCCAGGTTGTGGATGCTATCCGGGTCCGTGTCCATGTCGTAGAGTTCCTCCGTCGGCTTCCCGCCCCAAAACTGCGCGGTTGCTTTGGTCAGTCCGCCTTGCGCGGCGACGCGCGCCCACGATTGATAACCGCGCGCCTTGAACATATATTCGAGCGGTTGCACGTAGGCCAGGTCGGGACGGTAGTTATGGACGTAGAGCCAGCGGGTATCGGCGATCGAACGCATCATGTCATAGCGCTCGTCCATGCGATCGCGGGTGATGTGCATGAACTCATTGGGCGGAGCCTTGGCCTGGCCGGCAAACGCGTGGCCCTGCATGTACTCGGGTATCTTTACCCCGGCGAGCGAGAGCACGGTCGCGGAGAAATCGATGAAACTCACCGGGTCCTTGATTCGAGAGCCCGGCGCGGCGGGCGCGAGGTGCCGCCACTTGGGCGGAAAGTAGATAATTAGCGGGACATGCGTGCCGCTCTCCTCGAGGAAGCGCTTGCTGCGCGGCAGGATGCCTCCGTTGTCGGAGTAATAGAAGACGATGGTATTGTCCGCCAAGCCGTCGGCTTCGAGGTCGTGCAGCTTGGCGGCGATCTGCTCGTCGAGGATCGTCATGTGGGTGTAATAGCGCGCCCAGTCGGCGCGCATTTCCGGCGTGTCCGGCTGGTATGGTGGAATGCGCACTTTCGCCGGGTCCGTCGGCGCGAAATCAAGCGGCAATTCCTTTTCGGGAAAGAGACAGCTTTCGTGGGTGACTTCGTGATTGAAGACGCTGAAGAAAGGTTGATCCGGCTTGGGCCGTTGGCGCCAGTGTGCGGTCTTGCCCTGCTCTGTCCACGCCTCCTTGATGCTGATGGGCGAGTTATAATCCGTCTTGGCGTTGTTCGAGGTGAAGTAACCGGCCTCGCGAAGCAGCGTGGGAAAGCCATGCAGCCAATCCGGGATTTTGCCTTGGGCGCGCATATGCTCCGCCGGCCCGCAGGTCGTGGGATACATGCCGCTGATCAAGGTAAAGCGCGACGTCGCGCAGACCGGCCAGCCAAAGCAGTGCTCATAGAGCACGCCTTCCTTCGCCAGTTTGTCGAGGGTTGGTGTGTGTGCGATGGGATCGCCATAACATCCGAGGAAGAGATCGTTGTCTTCGCTGACTACCCAGAGGATGTTTGGGCGATCGGCGGCCAGGGCTGGGCAAGCGAGGAGGAGGAAAAGGAGGAGTTGGCGGAGGATTGAATTCATGTGGGGAAGTTGGGTTCGGGGAATCGATAAAAAGCACGTGTCATTCTGAGCGGAGTGAGCGAAGCGAACGCAGTCGAAGAATCCCGTTGTTTCCGGGCGATCCTCGTTGGTGATTCGACGGGATTCTTCGACTTCGCTCAGAATGACAGCGCTTTTTTACGGTTTCAAAGTTAGATACATGAGCCGCACATCCATGACGCTTTTGCCGGGGATCTTCGAGGCGCGCAGGGTCAGTTCTCCGCGTCCTTTCTTCAGGTCGATCTCGCCGAGATCCAGCGGCTTGAAATCCTTGACCAGGGATTCCGGACCGCGCGGTGCGCGATCGTGTTCCGTGCCGTGTAGTGGCGGATCGTTGACGACCGCGACCTTGCCTTCCAGACGGTTTCCCTGGAAGTCCAGCGCGACGGTCGAGCCCACGTCTGCGGCGGGGACGGTGTAGTAAATGACCGCCTCGTATTTGCCGGTCGTAGCCACGTCGATATCCCAGGTGATGCTATCGTCGGGGCTGGTCCAATGGGTGAAGTACGAGCAGTTCGGGGCATTGGAACTGCGCTTGACTCCGCCGTGGGGCACGCCGTCGCGAGCGGGTAGTTGGGTAACCGGAAATGCCGGATAGCCGACGGTAAATGGCCGGTCATCGTTATCGCCTTTCGGCACCGGCGGCAATTCCTTGCGCCAATCGGCCATGGCCTTGGAAAGGCGCGCGGCTTCTTCGGGGTGCTCAGCGGCCACGTTGTGGTCCTGGGAGGGATCGGCGACCATGTCGAAAAGCGCATTGGTGGTGTCGAGACGATATTGCTGCGTGCGGACGCTCGTCTTGCCGGCCCAGTGCGTGAAAATCATCCGGTCCGGCCAATCCTTGGCCGTGCCGAAAAGCAGCGGTTTCAAGCTGACGCCATCGAGCGGCTTGGTGCTGACCGAGGGCACGCCGGCGAGATCGGTCAAGGTCGGCAGCAGGTCGATGGCCCCGGCGATCTGCGGCACGCGCAGGCCGGCCGGGATGTGTCCGGGCCAGCGAATAAGAAAGGGTTCGCGCACGCCGCCTTCGTCGGTCATGGCTTTTTTCCCTTTCATGCCACCATTCCAGCGCCAGGTCTGCGGGCCGTTGTCGCTGAAGTAAATGACGATGGTATTTTCCGCGAGATGCAGCTTGTCGAGGTGCGCGAGGAGGCGGCCGACGTTCCAATCGATATTCTCGCACATGGCCAGGATGGCGCGCGTGGCGGCCACATCCTCCAACTGCGGATTGCGGGCGCGCATAGTGATTTCCTTGCTGGAGAACTTATCGAAGAATTGGTCGGGAACCTGGAGGGGATAGTGCGGAGTATTGAACGGCACATAGCAGAAGAAAGGGTGGTCCTTGTTCTTCTCGATGAAATCCATGGCGTGATCGGTGAGATCGTCGATGAGATAGCCTTTGCCTTGCACGGGCTGGCCATTGTGCTCGAGCGGTGCATCGAAATAGTCGCCCCAGTGCCCCGAGCAGAAGCCGTAGAACTCATCAAAACCGCGGCCTCGCGGATGATAGGGATATTGCATGCCATTGTGCCATTTGCCAAAGGCCCCAGTGGCGTAGCCGGCGGCCTGGAAGGCCTCGGCGACGGTACGCTCATCGAGATTCAGGCGTTCGCCGCCGGTGGACACGCCGTGAACTCCGCCACGTAGATGATAGCGGCCGGTGAGAAACTCGGCGCGGGTCGGCGAGCAGACCGGACAGCAGAAGAAGCGATCGAACAACGCGCCGGTGGCGGCGAGGGAATCGATATGCGGCGTGGAGAGATTGGTATTTCCGTTGATGCTTAGGTCCCCCCATCCCTGGTCGTCGGCGAGAACGATGAGGACGTTGGGTTTGGCGGGCGCCACCGCGCAGACGGCGTGATATGCGGCGAGGAGGAGGACGAGCGAAGCGAAGTAGCGGCGGATCTTCATTGGGGGGAGGGAGGTGAAAAGCGGAACGACGGGTGTTACTTACCTAGCGTCGGGATGAGGCTCGGGCTCATGAGCTTCAGATCTTCGGCGGAAGGGCCGCCGCCGAATTGTTTCCAGTAGAGTTCCTTGAAGGGATTGATCTTTGGACCGACGGCATTTTCGTTGATCATCATCGGCACCACCGAGGCCCACCAGCGGTCGTACTCGGCGTCGAGCCGCGCCACCACGTCCGGGTGTTCGGCGGCGACATCGTGTTCTTCGCCGATGTCGGCCGTCACGTCGAATAACTGCCAGCCCTTGTCGCGGGGCTTGCCGGGAGGGCTGTCGCTCACGAGATGCCATTGGCCGCTGCGCACCGAGCAATCGGAATACTTGAAGAGCTGCACATCGGCGCCCTTGGGCCAGCGTCCGGCATGGGTAAAGAGGACGCGCTCCGGCCAGGGCGCGTGCGCATCGTGCAAGAGGGGCACCAGGCTCCGGCCCTCGACCTGCGTGCGGGCTTTTTCATCGAGCGTCGCGCCGGCGATTTCGGCCACCGTCGGAAAGAAATCGATCTTCGAAGAGAGGCCGTTGGTGTCGTGCGGCTCCAGCGCCCCCGGCCAGCGCCAAAGGGACACCGCGCGGGTGCCACCCAGCCAGGCCGAACCTTTGCTGCCGCGCATGCCGGCGTTGAAGATTTTGCACGAAGGTGCGTACCCGCCATTGTCGTTCATGAAGATCACGAGCGTGTCCTTGGCGATGCCCCATTCGTCGAGCTTGGCGAGCAGCCGGCCCACATTCTCGTCGATGTTAGCGACCATGCCAAAGTAAGTCGCGAGACGGTCGGTGACCTTTCCGGTGTAAGGCTTCTTGTATTCCTCCGGGCACGAGACCGGCTCGTGCGCCGCGTTGTATGGCAGGTAGCAGAAGAAGGGCTGCTTGCCCTTCACCGACTCCATCCAATGCGCGGCCTGCGCGGTGAAGATATCGGTGCAGAACCCCTGGGTCTTTTCAAACTGCCCGTTGTGCAGGATGGCGGGATCGAAATATTTGTTTCCCGGTGCATCGCCGCAGGAGCCGGGATAAGTCTGCCCGATGCCGCCGCCGCCGTGGATGAAGACTTCGTCAAAGCCGCGTTTGCCCGGCTGGTGGTCGGCTTCGTCGCCGAGGTGCCATTTGCCAAAGATGCCGGTGGTGTAGCCCGCGGACTTGAGCACCTGGGCGATGGTGATCGCGTCCGGATTCATGCGCTCGCGTTCGAGGATGGTGTGAGTGACGCCGTTCTTAAACTCGTGCCGCCCGGTCATCAACCCCGAGCGGGTGGGGGAGCAGGTCGGCGAGACGTGAAAATCCGTGAAGCGCACGCCTTCGTGGTAGAGGCGGTCGAGGTTCGGTGTCTTCAGGATGGGATGTCCGGTGGCAGAGAGATCGCCGTAGCCAGTATCATCGGCGAGAATGAAAAGGATATTCGGCCTGGCAGGGCCGGCGTGGGCGATGGCAGCCATCACCAGGAGGAGGCCGAGGACGGCGCGGCGGACTGAGGGGAACTTCTTCATGGATTAGGGAGATGCGGTTCTAAAAACTGCCGGGAATGCGGAACGTTGCACAGTTTTTCCGCCGTCTATGTGCAGCCGGGCTGAACGCTATTGGTATTGAAAATCGTTCTGCGCCTGAAACAATCCACGCTTCCCCGCCGGCATTCTCCCCGTCGCTTACCCCAACACATCGCCATGCACCGCTCCTCCACGAAACTCCTTTGTCTTCTCCTTCCCGCTCTCCTCATCCTCTCCGCATCCGGCCGGGCGGAAAATCCCTTCATCGGCCGCTGGGCGCTGACGATTCCTGGCGGTCACGCGGGCTGGCTGGGTATTGAGGAGAAGGATGGGAAACTCGAGGGAAGCCTCCTTTGGGGTGGCGGCAGTGTCCTGCCGGTACAGGGTGTGAAAGTGGACGGCGATAAGCTGACGGTGACGCGTCTCTCCAAGGCGAAGAATGCGAAGGCCGGGACGGAAGATGTGATTACCGAGACGATCACGGCGACGCTGTCCGGGGACGATATGAAACTTGCGACGGTGAAAACGAAAGGCGAAGGCAAGCCGTTTAGCCAGGCGGAATTCACCGGGCACCGTATCCCGCCAGTGCCCCCTACACCGGATCTTTCGAAGGTGAAATATGGCGAGCCGATCGTGCTCTTCAATGGCAAGGACCTGACCGGCTGGAGGCTGGTCGAAGCCAACGCGAGCAATGGCTGGAGCGTGGTCGATGGCCTGCTCGTGAACCGATTGGAACCGGGCAAACATTACGGCAACCTGCGCACGGACCGTGAGTTTGAGGACTTCAACCTGACGCTGGAGACGCGGACGCAGGCCAATAGTAACAGCGGCATCTACCTGCGTGGCATCTACGAAATCCAAGTGGCGGAAACCTACGGACGTCCCGTGGACGCGCACAACATGGGCGCGCTCTACAGCCGTATCACGCCGAGCGTGGCGGCGGAGAAGCCGATCGGCGAATGGCAGACCTTCGACATCACGTTGGTCGACCGCCATGTCACCGTGATCCTGAACGGCCAGAAGATCATCGACAACCAACCGGTGCTTGGGTGCACCGGCGGCGCCATGACCAGCGACGAACTCAAGCCCGGCCCGCTCATGTTGCAAGGCGACCACACGACCATCGACTATCGGAATATCGTCCTGCGGCCGGTGGTGAAGTGAGGGGATGGGTTGAGAGTTGAGGGTCGTCTCGGTAGCATCCTGCATCGATCCGCACCTCTCAGGCGAATCTCCAATCGATCGACGTGAAACGCTCGTCCGCCAAGCTTCTCGCTCTCCTCAGCGTCTCTCTTCTGGCCTTTTGCGCGTCCGGTTGGGCGGAGAATCCGTTCATTGGCCGCTGGGCACTGACCATTCCGGGTGGTGGCGCCGGCTGGTTGGGGGTCGAGGAAAAGGATGGGGCGCTCCAGAGCAGCATACTTTGGGGCGACGGTGGCGCGGTTGCGGTGCAAGTCTTGAAAGGGGATGGCGATACGCTGAAGATCCTGCACTTTAACGAGCCCCCTCACCCGAGGGAGGACGACCCGAATCTGTTCATCCAGATTATCACAGCCAAAGTAACGGGTGACGACATGAAATTGAGCAGGTGGAAGGGAAAACCCGGCGGCCAGCCGTATGACCGTGCGGATTTCATAGGGCACCGCATTCCGCCGGTGCCGCCGGCGCCGGATCTTTCCAAGGTGAAATATGGCGCCCCGATTGTCCTCTTCAACGAGAAGGACCTGACCGGATGGAGACTTGTCGAGGCCGGGGTGAACAATGGTTGGAGCGTGGTCGACGGCGTGCTTCTGAATCGCGTGGAGTCGGACAAGCACTGCGGCAATCTGCGCACGGATCGCGAGTTTGAAGACTTCAATTTGAAACTGGAAACGCGAACGCAAGCGGGGAGCGACAGCGGCATTTATTTGCGCGGCATTTACGAGATCCAGGTCGCGGAGACCTACGGGCGTCCGGTCGACGCGCACAACATGGGCGCGCTTTACAGCCGCATCACGCCGAGCGTGGCGGCGGAGAAGCCGATTGGCGAATGGCAGACTTTCGACATCACCCTCGTCGATCGCCACGTCACCGTGATCCTAAATGGGATGACCATCATCGACAACCAGCCCATCCTCGGTTGCACCGGCGGCGCGATGACCAGCGACGAATCCAAGCCCGGCCCGCTCATGTTGCAAGGCGACCACACGACCATCGACTATCGGAATATCGTCCTGCGGCCGGTGGTGAAGGGAGAAGTGCCAGGAGCCAAGTAATCCCGCAGTCGCGGGACCAAGTGGCGCCACAATCTAGCGTATGGCGCCGTAACCCTTGGCTCCCGGCACTCTCACGCCATCGCCGGGGCGGGCGCTGGGATCTTTGCGGCGGCGCGGGTCAGGGCCTTCCGCAGCAAGGCAAAATCCACAGGCTTGATCAGATGCTCCTGGAAACCTGCCGAGTAGCTGCGCTCGATATCCTCGGCCATGCCGAATCCGCTGAGGGCCACGCCCGCGATCGGGCGACCGCCGGAGACCTCGACGAATTTCGGCATGAGGTCCAGGCCGCTGCCATCCGGGAGACCGATATCGCTGACCA
>Ga0206812_1096_pt1 | contig 18840 bp, 15 predicted proteins | sample Alteio_BWOrgCont_54_FD_152912 | JGI IMG/M metagenome (GOLD analysis project Ga0206812, IMG submission 152912) | Enriched cells from forest soil in Barre Woods Harvard Forest LTER site, Petersham, Massachusetts, United States -... | ecosystem: Environmental > Terrestrial > Soil > Temperate forest >... | reverse complement strand
TTCTGCCGTCATCAAAACGGACGCGCCTGTGCCTGTTGAGCACGAACGCGGATCGATTGGTTGCGCGGGTTCGGCGATAGGGGGACGAGTTGCCTCCCTCTGGACACGCGGCCCAGCCGATCGGGGAGAGACGTGGTCAGCCAGGCGCGGCCGGGGTGCGACGCGATCGTTGACGGAGGACGGTCGACGCGGCGAGGGAGCGAGGGCGGGCTCGGGCAGCGCATTCTCCGTACCGGCGTAGTCTTCTACCTCTTCGCGGATCGAGAGGCCGCGCAACACATCGGCAAAGCCATCGCGTAGCGCCCAAGAACGTGCGCGCATCATCAGCATCCGCCGACGGTAGGTTTGCCACGGCCCCGGCTTTTGCGTCAGACCCGCCTCGTCAGCCATCGCTATCGAAAACCGGCGAGTGATCGGCGTCGGCCAGGGGCGCCTCCGCATGGTGCAAATCGCGGTGAGGCCCTCCTCGCTATCGACGATGTAGTCTTCACGCATGTCCTGGATCAGACCCGAGCGCTCGACCAAAGCGAGGGCGCCATCGCCCCAGATCGTCGGATGTCCATCGATGACGGCAATCGCGTGTACCGCGGCGAACGGGCCAAGCCCCACGGCGGCGCCGTGCATGATCCCCAACACGATCTTTTCAATCGCGTAGTTGCCGTCGCTGCTGCGATAGCAAGGGGGTGCCCATTCGGCGGCACCAATCAGCTCTGCAAGCTCGCGCACTGCGGCGACGGAGTTGGGAGAAAGATATCCGGGAACAGTGCTATGCAGCCGCGGCGATGCCGGACGCCGGTGTCGTAACGATCCGAGAAGACGCTGCGTGCCGTCCGGCATCACACGTTTCCTCGGACGCGGAGGATTTCGCTCTGAAAGATCTTGAGCCCGGGGATGTCTCTCATCCCCTTCTTGGTGATTGCCGTGCGCACCGCTTCGGTGTCGAGGCTCAGATAAACACGCGGGACCCGGGCGAGATCGATCACTTCGAAAGTCCAGCTCCGCGTGACATAGGCGGTGGCGCCGTAATCGCCTTGGATACGCACCGGCTCCAAAATGGAGGCAGCCTCCCGGGCCCACGCGTCGGCACGTTCGATGGCGGCCTCGGCGAGCGCCAGCTCTTCCGCTGCGCGCCGGCGTTCCTCGGCACTGTTGGCAGCGCGTGCCAGTCGCTCGGCTTCGGCCCGATGTGTGGCGGCTTCAGCGACGGAGCGGCGCGCCTCTTCCTCAGCGGCTCGTCGGGCCGATTGATGCTGGGCCCGCGCAGCCGCCGTCATCCGATCGCGGTAGGCCTTGAGCCGGGCAATCACCAGGGTAAGGGCATCGCTCAGCGCTTCGCAGCGACGCTTGAAGAATCCATCGACCACCCGGCCCGCCTGGAGAAAGAACGCCTTCTCTTCCTTATGTGCAGCTTCGGCCTTACGCAGCTGGGTCTGGCATTGCGCGATAAAATCGGTCACGAGCCCCGCCTCTTCCTCGCCGTCGATCGGATCGGGAACCCGGGCGCAACCAAGCTCGAGATCGATGAAGCGGGCAACGAGATCGCGGTGATTCACGCTGAGACGGCTCTTCACTGCTACAACGGGGTCGAGCGGCTCTGGCGATCGATTGTGGCCGATGCCACGGGCAGGCTCGGCCAACGAAACGGGGGAGCGGTTCACTGATCTCTCCTCAAAAGAGCGGGGGTAGAGCGTCGAGATCGACACGGCATCCTGGTAGGGCTTCTGGCATTCGAGGGTGCAAGCGAGCCCATTGACGCAGCGCCCCCATGCGGAACTGGTATTCCGCGGGGCTGATCAGTCGCAGCGAGCGCGCTGTCCACACTCGCTCGACCTCTGCCGGCTTGCCATCAATCTGAGCGCAATACTGCGGTGAGCGGTCGAGCGGACGACACCAATCGTCAGGGTGTGGCCCGCCGGCCGCGATTGGCTGCGGTATGACCATCGGGCAGAGCTGGTAGATCAGCGCCGGAACTAAAGGCGCGCCAGGCGCCAGGCGCATAACATAAAAACCCACCTCCGGCTTCAGGAGGATGCGAGAGACCCCCAATGCGTGTCGCGAGATCATGATCCCGACCACCGTGAGCTTCCGGCGACAGCTCGATTGGGAAGACCGTACAAGCGTTCTATTTGACCGCAATAAGCGAGCGTCTAAATGGCTCACCTCGTCCTCCTGTTTCCGAGTACGATCGGGCGCTTGACCAAGACAATTCCTGCGTTTGATCCTTGAGGGATTCAGACGTTTCAAGGGAGTAACTGGCTTCAATGCGGGCTGCGAAGGGCCTCGGCAATCTCGATGGCCCGTGAGCAAGGTAGACCTATGAGCAGGCGATTTTGTGGGATCTCCAAATTTAAATACGAACAGTGTTACGATATCTTGGGTGGCCGCTGGGCTCAAGAGAAATCGTAACGGTGTTCGTAATTTCTCCGACCCAATGCAAGATGGCCCGAGCCGCAATCGGTTGGGGCGTTCGCGATCTCGCTCGCGCCACTCAAATTTCTCCAGACACGGTGGCGCGCTTCGAACGGGGTGAAACCCTCCGCGAGCGGACAGTCGAGGGCATCCGCAAGGCTTTTGAGGCCGCCGGGCTAGAGTTCGTTCCGAACGGCGTAATTGTTCGTCTATAAAACAGCAGTTCGGCAGTTCGTGCCACTCGTCCTCCTGATCGCAACGCTCGACGAGCGAGGTTGCGGGCTCATTATGGCATCGGCAGGTGCCAAGGTGCGTCGGAACTGAGTCGCGCGAATTCCGCGGCAAGCGCCGAGAGGTCGATCTCGTATTTCTGGCTAAAGGTGACGACGATCAGCGGAACCGGGTTGCCGGCGATACCGTGACGCTATTCGACGGCGCGACCGTCGTCGGGAACGGAAGGGCGGGCAGCGACGCAGCCTGGGCGATCAAATGATACCCGACATCCCACCTTCCACTTACCTTCCACTGGCATCCACAAATTGATTGGGGCTTTCTCCGCAAGAAGGGTTGGGCTGGATAGCATGCTGAATTACGACGAGACCGTGTACCTAATCGCTGCTAACCGGAGAGAGACGTCGCGCAGAACATTCCCGGTTCTCCCCTCCGAGAAAAGCCAGGTGATCGAGGTGTCTGCAACTAACCGCCGATGCGCTAGCCCAGCTTGGTATGTAAAAAATCACGACGCTTCGTAAACGAGTCTCGCTGATCATGGGTAGCCAACTCAATAGCCCTGAGTTGAGATTGAAGCGCACCTTCAAAATCGTCTAAGTATTCTTGAAGTTGGCTCACTCTGACGTGCACCCACGGCTCATCAGGGAATTGCTGGGCAGCAATAAGCGCGACTTCGAGTGCCTTAGGGATATTTCGCAGCGAATGTTCCCAGGTGATAGAAAGGGCAGTAAGTGAATAACTAAATTTACAGCGCTTAGCCAGCGCAAGAACATTATCTAAATCTTGACTGAGAATGCGTGACCCTTTATATATGACTAATGCTCCGTTCAATATTTCGATACGTTCAACATGATGAAGGAGATAATGGGGCATTCCAGCGTCAAAAGCGGGATCAATCCATCCGAGTAGACGCTGTCGGATAACGTCGCCAAAATAAGTGTCAGCTGATATCTTCGACGTTCCGATCCAATCTTTAAGACGTTGGGGCTGCTGCCCAAAAAAATCTTCAATTACGTAACACCCGCCTGGCGCGAGAGCGGGGAAAAGCCTTTCAAAACTAAAGATCATGTGATCGGCGCGGTGCGAGCCATCGTCGATCACGATGGTCGGCGTGCGCCTTTGGACGATGGCCGCGAGGAAACCGGGGTCGTCCTGCGATCCTATTTCGATCTCAACGCGATCGCCGGCAAACTGGCGGCTTCCTTCATGGATATCAATTCCAACTATCATTGCTTGGGTGAAGTATGTGCGCCACATTGAAAGTGATGCGCCGTTCAAAACCCCAATCTCGAAAATGTTTATGGACGAATCGCGAAACTCGGCGAAGATACGTTCGTATTGCCGTAAATAATTTACTCCTAGAGAAGATTTGTCAGTGCCAGCTATGATGCCGAGTTCATCTAGAGAATATTCTCTCATTGTTCATTATCTCGTGTTGCAGGAGTGGCAAGGGCTCCAGACGGACAAGCGTGCTTCGCAGCAAGGTACTCTCTCGCTGCAGCCGACATTCCCGAGTTCTCAGTCTCTTCCTGCGATTTTCTGTCTCGACGAGGCGCGCCGCAACGGAAATCGGTCATAGCCGCCTATTGACGGATAAAATGGCTCTACGCGCGGCCGCGTAGGGGGCCTGCTTTTGCATGAAGGTGCGCCTCTGTCGTCGTTGGTGCTCGCAGGCTGGTCAGCGATCACGGCTTTTAACGGAGCGGCATTTGGCGAGCCCGCGCCGAGTCGCAAGATCCGTTCGAGCAGAGCCACACCGCGAGCAGAGCTGCACTCGACTAAATCGCGAGCGGACGGTTCGTCGCAACGAAGGACTATCGCGTTTTCACGTGATCGCCCGTGGGCTATAATGCAGTCTCTGACATGATCGCTGGAACCGAAGGAGCGATTCATTGTCTAAAGTGGGTATTGCGTGGGGATCCCAACGTGTTTGAATTCCGCAGCTTCCGCCGCTACCAGTCCGTAGCGAGCGCCGCCACGATTGGGGTCCGGGCCAGGCCACGCGTTTTCGGGCTATTTGGGCGGCTGCGGGGGCTTATCAACATATGGTTCTGGGCGATCGTTGGATTGCCAACGCTGATTGCAGCGGTGTATTTTTTTGGCATTGCGTCGAACCTCTATCTCTCCGAAGTCCAGTTCATCGTGCGTGCGCCGGCGAAAGCGCAGATTCCCGGGATCGGCGCTTTGCTCGGCGGCTCTTCAACGGTGCCCGGCATCGAGGACACTTACACGGTGTCCGACTTCATCATGTCGAGGGACGCCGTGGGGCAGCTGGACGCGGACGCCAATCTGCGGTCGATGCTCGGACGCCCCGAAGCCGATATGCTTTCGCGCTTTCCGGGGTTGCTCGGTTTCGGACGGCACGATTTCGAGGCTCTCTACAAAGCCTATGGGCGGTTCGTCTCGGTTGAAATCGACAGCCAGAGCGGTATCGCAACGTTGGATGTGAAGGCCTATCGGCCAGAGGATGCGCAGAAGATAGCGCAAGCTCTGGTGGCCTCTAGCGAGAGGCTGGTGAATGCGCTCAACGATCGCGCTCGCGCCGACGCGCTAACGATCTTCCAGCGGCAAGTCGATGACACAAAAAAGCATATCGAGGCGGTCCAGGCAAAACTCACTGCTTACCGGGTGCAGGAGAACATGCTCGACCCAAAATCCGCCGCGACCGGGCCGCTCGCATTGGTCGCGAAATTAATCGGGCTGCAGACTGCTGCGCAGACGCAACTCGCGGATCTGACGAAGAATTCACCACACAGCCCCCAGATTCCGCTGATCAAGACACGGATTTCCTCACTCACCCAGGCGGTCGAGGATGAACGCGCCAAGATTACCGGCGGCGATCATTCGGTTGCCGCGGCGCAGTCGGAGTATGAGCGACTCAATGTAGAGCTTGGGATCGACGAAAAGGCGCTGGCGTCTGCCTTCACCTCGCTCGAAACGGCGCGGCTCGAGGCGCAACGTCAGCAGCTTTACCTCGAGACGATCGTGCAACCGAACCTGGCCGATTATCCCATCTATCCGAAGCGAATGGTGTCATTCCTCGTGGTCACGGTAACCTGCTCGCTCGCCTACGGAATAGCCTGGCTGCTCGTCGCCAGTGTTCGCGAGCACGCGTCAGCATAGCGCAAGGATGATTCGCGCAATCGGGCTGTGCAAGGACTATCCCACTGAGGGAGGCATGCATCGCGTGTTGAGCGATGTCAGCTTTGAATTGGCGCGTGGCGAGAAGATTGCAGTGCTCGGCCGGAATGGAGCCGGAAAATCTACCCTTGTGCGTCTCCTGGGCGGAGTTGAGCTGCCGACCAGCGGAACCATCGAAAGGACGATGTCATTATCCTGGCCCGTTGGGTTGGGAGGCGCAGTCCTTCCGCAACTGACGGGAAACGACAACATTCGGTTTGTCGCTCGCATCTACGGCAAGCCGATTCGAGAAATCCGCGATTTCGTGGAGGATTTCGCGCAGCTAGGGCACTTCCTGTCGGAGCCGGTCAAGACCTATTCGTCGGGCATGACCGCGCGGCTCAATTTCGCCCTATCGCTCGCTGTCGATTTCGACTGCTACCTAATCGATGAGATTTTGGCGGTCGGCGACCAACGGTTCCAACGGCGGTCGCACGAAGAGCTTTTCGAGAAGCGGTCGGACCGGTCGATGATCCTTATTTCACATATCAGTGAGATCTTAAGGGACTATTGCTCGCGCGCGCTTGTTCTTTATCGTGGAAGAGGTAAGGTATTTGATAATATTGATTTGGCCTTAGAGATCTATAACTCTTTTTAAACCGATGTTTCGATCTTTCTTGAAACAAATCAATTTGCAGCGTCGCGTGATCGGCGCACTGATGATTCGCGAAATTTATAATCGCTTTGGCCGGGAAGGCTTGGGATTCGCGTGGTTGATAGTAGAACCTCTAATGTTCGCAATACCCGTTCTACTGGTGTGGTCATTCATCCGTGCCAAGTATGAGCATGGACTGTTGATGATATCGCTTGCTGTAACTGGATATTTGCCGGTTCTTTTATTTAGGCATGTTTGCGGTACAATGATAATGTTTATTCGCTCCAATGCCACTGTGATGTATCATCGTCAGGTCACGCTCTTCGATATTTTTTTGGCTCGCGCTTTGCTGGAAATCTTTGCAAACATCATGGCACTAATATCGACGATTACTTTTTTTCTGATCCTTGGTGACATGAGGCTTCCTGCCAATCTTCCCATGTTCTATCTCGGATATTTTTTTACTATATGGTGGAGTGTGTCGATGGCCTTGCTTGTCGGCGCTCTTACCGAGAGGTCAAAAATAGTCGAAAAAATATGGCCGGTGTATTCTTATACATATATGATCTTCTCCGGGTTTTTCTTTTTGGCCGATTGGCTACCACCCAAGATACGCAATGTGGCGCTCTACCAGCCTTCACTTCAGGCGTATGAGATGATCCGTGCTGGCATGTTTGGCAACGCCATAAAGACTTATGGTGATCCGGCCTATACCAGCTTTGTGCTGGCGATTCTCACGATTCTGGGCCTGTGGGCCATGCGCGAGGCTCGCAAGTACGTCATAATCGAGTAAGCCGGTTCCCGGCGAGCCCCTGCGCGATGTGACGAGGCGGGCTCGCCCCGGCAACTCTAGTGGGAAAGTTCGATCGAGCTGAGATAGTAGGCCAGGCTACGCTGATCGTCGCCCTTTCCCGCGGCGGCGGGATTGAAATCGGAACCGCAGCGGATCGAGATGTCGACGATGTCCCCGGCGGCAACCTCCATCGGGCAATCGAAGGTGAATTCAGCATTCGCATCAAGCGCGAACGTGAAGACATTGGCGTCGATACCGACCTCGAACACCCGTCTCACTTCCGGGAACGCCTCAGGGATGAAGCCTTTGATCGCGAGCCCGGTAACTTTCCGGTCTGCGCGCAGACGCAGCCTCGCCTCACGTGTTGCCCAGCCATCGTGAAATAGACCCCGACTGTTCCCCAGCTGTCCCCCATACCCCGCAATCGGCGCCTTAACCGCGGCAAGTACCTCATCGAGATAATTCTTAAGCTGAGCATAGCGAGTACGCGATTCTGAGGTCTCGCCTTCGGAGAGCATCTCGACCGAACTGAGATAGTAGGCCAGGTTGCGATGATCCTCACCCTTTCCCTCGGCGCCGGCATTGAAATCGGAACTGCAGCGGATCGAGATGTCGACACTGCTCCCCGCGGCGATCTCCAGAGGGCAGTCGAACGTGAATTCGACATTCGCATCAAGCGCGAACGTGAAGAAATTGCCGTCGATAGTGACCTCGAACGCGCGTCTCACTTCTGGGAATATCTCGGGGATGAAACCTTTGATCGCGAGCCCGGTAACCTTCTGGTCTACGTGCAGACGTAGCGTCAACTCTCGTGCTGCCCAGCCGTCGTGGAACAGGCCCTGGCATTTCCCTAGCTGCCGTCCGTACCCCGCAATGGGTGCCTTAATCGATGCGAGTACCTCATTGAGATAATCCTTGAGTTGAGACATTTCTCGGCCAAGGCGTTCCTCAAGCTTTTGGTACATCTCAACCTGACCATCACGCCGGCTGTAGCCAGCCCGTAATTCCGCGACGTTGTCTTCGGAGAGCACACGGCCCGGGGTAATTTCGCCGGGAAAAGGTCGCTGGACGTAAAAGGTGCCATGCGGCCCGGCGATCTCGTGCGCGGGTCGGTCCGGCGTGTACAGGTAGATGGACACGCATTTACGTGACAGGTGTCGGCGGTTGTGGGGAAGTTGAATCTTCCGAAAACCGTGCCAGCTGTACTCATTGGTCTCGAAGATGACGGCGCGGTTGAAAGTTACATTGTATTCCCTGACCACGTTTTCGTCGGGCCGGCGCGGGTTCGAATGCAGCTCGATCGCACCGCCCCATCCCGGATCCCACTCCTCGTTCAAATATAGGAGCAGATTGGCGCGTCGGTGCCCGTTTCCTGAGGTCAGATAATTAAAGTCGACATGGGGATCAAGTTCCTGCCCATGGAGGTTCTCGTGCGTGCCTCCGCCATAAAGCATTGGATCGCCCTGCAGGTTCTCGATCCCCATGATCGCCGACATTGCCGACAGGAATTCGGCCGAGAGCAGATACTCATGGAGCCTGGCGTAAAACGAGCTGATCGTGGATATCTCGCTGATCACCGCCTTGCCGCCGTACTCGCCGAACTCATTGCGCGCGAACTCGCGGTCGAACGGAGGAAAGTCGCGAAGCAGCGCCTCCGCGGCATCGCGGTGAAAGAATTCGTCAATGCACAGGTGCTTGAAGGGCAATGCTGATTGAAACGACCTCCGATATTCCGCTGCATTCGCAATAATGGATTCAGAAATCATTGCCCTGTCTCTCCCTTTTTATAACTTTGCTGTGCTATCCCCGTTGGGAAGTCTACTGCCCTCTATACGAACCTTTCAAGTGATTCCGGACGGTGACATAGGCTAGTGTCGACGCCGGCCGGAAATTCGCCTCAGGTTCTCAGCTTGGCGGGGGATGGACTCGTGCAGTTATGCGCCGATCCCGCTCCCTGATTGAGCCCGCGTTAATACATGAATCGCCCCAGATGGACGTCAGGCAAACCCGGGTCGCTCGGCGTATCAAGTGGGCCCGGAAATATCTCGTCGGTGACGCCCAGGCTGTACCGGTGCCGGTTGGCGAAGGTGATTTCCAACAAGTGAGGCACCATGACGTTGGCTATGCTGTGTACCCCCTGGCCATGGTATCCATTGGTGGCGTGGACGTGGACGACGGCAAAATTGCGGGTCAGTTTTTTGAAGACGCGCAGGGCCCGCTGATACAGCTCCGGGTCCATCATGATATTCACGAGAAAATGGAACTCACCCATGATCTGCGAGAAGCACGACAGCGCTGCCTCGCTAGCCGAATCAAACACCGCCCATTCGTCGCCTTCGATATCGATCTTCAGGATCAGCGACGCTTTCCCCGGGCTTCCGTGGCGGCGGGCCAACTGATCAATCGTCTCCCCGCCTTCCGTGGGCTCCGCAACAATTCGCGCTTTCGTAAAGATCAGGTCTGGACGAGATATCGGGGGCGCATCGATCGTATGATCGAATTGGTAGACCGGCACGCCGCGGTCGGCGACGGCGGCGTCCCAATTGGCGTCTTGCGCTATCCCGAATGAAAACGCCGCGGAAATCTCGTCAAAATCATTGACCATGACATAGCCGCCGTCATGCGCGGAGCCGAACCGCGCCTTCTGAAATCCTTCCGCGCGATGAGGTTCGAGTAGCCGCATCAGTTCCAGGCACTGGGCGTGAAGTCTTCCTGCTTCCTTAGAGGCTTCCGCGAGCCCGATGTGGCCCGCCGGATTCTCAGGAAACCGATTGCGAACCTCCACCCAGCGCCGCAGCGCTTCCATCCAGTCGCCGGGACGCTTCGCTGCCAGTTGGGCGTAATGAATCCGAGGCAGCGGATCATTGGGGAACTGATGGATGGTCTGGACCAGGAATCCCTCGGCCTCGTCCAGCCTTCCCGCTTCCGCCAGCGCCTCCGCGTACCCGACAGGACCCGTGGGCAAATGCGGGAAGCGCTCCCGGATTTCCTGCCACAGCTGGAGGGCATCGATAGGCCCGTGCTGGGCCATCGTAGCTTTGGCCGCGGCGACAAGCGCGCCGACATCTGCCGCCGTTTCGCCGTCGTCAGAGTGGCTGTTCTGCTCGTCCATGTAAGTGCGCTCGGGCTTGACGTTAGGGAACGGTTTTACCTGCGTCGGCTATAGACGCGGCATCGTGGGGTCCGGTCCAGACTTGCATCTCGCTTCAAACCAAGTTTCCAAGTTTCTATGAAAAGAACCCAAAAAGCGATAGAGGGATATCGCCTCATGGGAGCGTTAGGTCATTTCATTTCCGCGCAACCAACACGAAGATTCCTCCGTAACCGGGGGCAAGAATCCCGCACCTCTGGGACAAGATATAAACCATCCGGGCTTGCGAAAAACCGGCTGAGCGACACTGGTTCAGGATGTCCCAGCCCGGGATTTCGAAGACCAGTGCGCCATCGCGGCTGATAGGGTCGGGGTGATACTCCGGATCCATCAGGTACTCGATGCCGGAGTCCGTGAGCCTGGCCTTGACCAGCCCTGGCTCGACAAACGCGAGAAACGGGAAAGTCGAAATCAAATGCCCACTCGGTTCAAGAATGCGCGCGAGTTCACCAAGAGCACGCGGAATATTTGGTATATGCTCAAAGATATCGTTGACAATCACAGCATGGAAGGAATCTGATTTCAGCGATAATCGCAGCAAACTTTCGACAGGTATTGGATAAAGTTGCTCGCACAGTGACGGATCTTCGGTGTACTCTGAGCCGACAAATCGCACAAATCGGCGCCGCAACAGCATGGCAAATTCGCTTACTGCCTCTGGCGCGTAAATCTTGCACAGGTGCGGTGGCCGATCGCCGAGGCATCGCAACAACTCGTCAAGCACGGCGCGCTGTCGCGAATTGGTTTGGCGAAAGACGATGCTTTCGCGATAGTTCTCTCCGTCGATTACGACGCTCTCGGGTGCGGCATGCTCGGCCCCGAAGGTGAAATAGAGGCCCGATTCCCGAATTCCCTCAGCCACAGAAGCGAGGAAGGACCGGTCCAAATAAGCCCGATTCGCCTCGGCGAAGGCGCACCATTCAGCAAGGGAAGAGAACTCCTCGCGGACATCAATGGGCGCTGACATTGTTAAAGCCTCAAACTAATTATTGTCGCGGCCGCGCTGGCCGCATAGCGAGGGCCGGCGGATTCTTGAGCGTTCGGCATCGACGCCGCAGGGCCGCGCATGGATGCGGTCTCGGGCTGACGTCAGGTTGGAAACTTATCGATCGGGTTGACACGTTTCGCTAGGGTCTGCGGATGCAAAATTCTGGCGTTCTGTTCTTATAGACCTTGGGTATCACCCCTGGGCGTTTCTTCATTACTGAAGCATAGATCAGCGTCGGCTTGATGATACCACGATCAACCAGCATATCGTTTATGCCTTCCAGGCAGTCGATTAGCAAGCGGTCGCCGTCATTTGTTGGGTCGAAATTTGGTCCAAAAGCGCGGTCCACGAAGACGTCTATAAAGCCACCGGCCCCCAAAAATTTCTCGAATGTGAAACGCTCCACCATCAGCCTTAAAATGTCTTGAGCCCGTATCCCCTCGAATCCGTACCCTGAACAATCCCAGTCCACAAACGTCGAATAGAGCTTCTTATGCTGGTGATTGTATCGGTAACGTTCGGGGAGCTTGTCCCACACCGCTTCGACAACGGCCAAAGCTTCCGGCCAGCGCATGTGACCGTTGCGGCCGATCACGTCTAAGGTGAGAAACCGTCCATCTTCTGCCAAGTATTGGTCGATGAAGTCAAACGTCTGCTCAAGTTCAACAATATGATGTAGCGAATGTTGGGCCATGAAGCCATGCACTTCATGGCGAGGGCTGCGCCCGTTGATGTCGAAGAGCTGAGGCGAAAGCCCGCCCCGGTTGACGTCGCAGACCTGAAACGAGATCAGCGGCCCTAAAGCCTTTGACCGAGCCAATTGGTTGGCCGCATCCACCAAGATAGGGTTGAGCTCGAGACCGAGGAAGTGAAACCGATCATATCCTTTCGCAACTAAGGATTCGACGATCTCGATCTCTTGCGTTCCATCCCCGCTGCCAAGACTGACAAACAGCGGGTCGGCGATTTTGTCAAAGATTGGGGCGAATTGAGAGGCATAGAATTCGGTAACGGTCTGCACCCCGAACACCGCAATCGCCTTCTCACGCAAATGGGTGTGCGACCAATGGTGAAACATCGGCGGAAGGGGATGAACATCAAGGCCTGCCTCGTACTGCTGTATCTGTTCTTGAATTTTGGTGTCGTAATCCACGCCAAACTCCAGTGCCAAGGTTTACGACCGCTGCACATTTTCCGCGAGCAGAACGACGATAGAGATCATGCGCGCGAGCATAAGGGTGATTGAAGGACGTCAAATCATGGCGGCGATTGTTATCACCATCCGACATTTCCCGCATTTTCACCTTATTGGCCTGATTTTCTACCTCAGCACGGCGCACCGCAACGAAATTCGATCGCAGCCGCGTCCGGGCTCAGCCAAATCATCGGCTGGCCCCGTTACACAAGGCGTGCTCGACGACGCGCCGTTTGGGTCACTCATTGATACACATTCTGGGCTGTATAAGGGAACCCATTAGTGAAACCATCCTCGTGCGCTATGCCGTCGCGGCCGTTGTCTCACGGCCCGCGGCGATGTGCGCCGGCACCACGATGCTTCTGGCCGAAGGCATCTGCCACGTCCCATCCACCGCCTCAAAGCCGGCATGGCTGTACAGCTCGCGGCACAGCGAATTAGCGTCGGTCTCCACGATCTTGGCCGAGATCGGAATCCCTCTTTCGGCACGCTCTGCGCTGACGATCTCGGCGATGGCCGCGAATTCCACGTCCATTCCGACGACCCGGCAGCTCATCACGAATTGTTCGAACACGCCGCCTCTCAGTGCTGCGACACCAATCGTGCCGTAGGAAGTGAATTTGTCCTGTGCGTCGAAGGAATAAAATCGGCCACCCCGAATGAGGAAATCGTTCGCTTCCGCCGCCGTCCACCGTCGTCCGGTGGTGTTGAATTGGTTTGTCTTGTTGATGAGCTCCAGCGATCGCGCGAAGTGTGGGTGGTTCGGGCTATCGATGGCGGAGAGTGTCACCCGCAAATCAAGCGTGTGCAGAAATTCCTCGCGCGACATTACCCTTCGCTGGGTCTCGCGTTGGACTTGGGCCTGGACCATCTCGGTCCGCCTGGCGGATTCCGCAGTAACCTGCGCCACCTGGGTCTCTGCCGACCAGAGTAGGATGCGACGCCAGAGGTAGGGGTTGGGGCCGAGTACCCGAACCTCGGGAAAGGCAGCTTGAATCGACGCGCGTTCTACTGGATTGTCGTCGATATAGAGGACATTGCGCGGCAGCAGATTGGTTTCTGCAAGGATCTCGGCGAAATTCTCAACCTTTGGCCGCCAGTTCACCTTGCGAACGGCGAAATCATCGAGCGCCAAGCGGTTTGCCATGATAGTCTGCCAGCGAGTGCCCAGCCTTTCTTCATCGTTCTTGCTAACAATTGCCAATAGGATGCCGCGTTTCTTCAAGAATCCGAGCGCCTCGATTATACCCAGTGGCCAACCCTCTAACGCATTATTTGGGTTGATCTCCTCATCCTCTGCAGCCACCCCGCGCCATAAAGTGTCGTCCACGTCGACTATCACAAGCTTCACCTCGTCTGATCGACGAATGGTCCGGTACATCGCGACCAGTTCAGCAATCGCGATCCAAGGAATGTGGGCATTAATTGGATAATAGCTGGTTCCGGGCTCTACCGGCTCAAGCCGATTGAGGTCGAGCTCATGCCCCACGTCGCTGATACCGGCGCCATGATTGAGCGCCGCAACCACGTCGTCGGAAAAATATCGGCGACCGTAGGTGCTGATGATCTGGTCGAGGTCAAAAAGATACGCATTACTGTAATTTTGGAGTTCATTGGCGAGCGCCTGGTTCAGACGCTCCATGAAATAGACCGGGTTACGCAAGTCATAGCGGGGCAGCAGACGTCCCATCGGGTTCTGCTGCGGCGTCACAAAGTTATATACGAATGTAGGAATGCCAAATTCGATGTTCCACTTCATCGCTTGCAGCAAGAAAATTTGCAGTCTCTCGACCGTCTCAATGAACAGACGTTCGCAGGCGGCGGTATCGTGGTACCCGAATCGCAACCAAGCCGAGTCCGGAAGCACAGAACGGAGCGCAATCTGGACGACCTGGAAGTCGTATTCAGACGGCGGATGCGCGGTGCTGGTGGGTAGCTCACCGAGGTTGTTAAAAATAAAATACTCAGCGGAGCAGCCCTCGACCACATGCTCGATCATCATCGGTAGACCCGACACGAGGCACGAGCCGACAATAAGAACCCGTCGCAGTGGTGTCTCGGTGACCATAAGGTCGCGGGGGCAGCGAAAGTCGGTATCGGAAATGGCCGTCATTGACACCCCTCTAGAGTGGGAACTTCGGTAACACTGCAAGCTGGCGGTTGCCGCGTCAACGCCGGAGCTAATCCGCGACGAGAGGCGCACGCTGCAATTGACCGAGGGTCAGCTCGACAAGTTCGTCGAGGTCCATCAGCGTCATGCAGTTCCGCTGTTTCTGACAATCGCCTTGGCATACCAGGCAGTCGAGGCTGTTTACCCTGGTCTTAGCGATCAGGCCATCGAAAGTGTGGATCTCGGCGAAGCTGGTCGGCCCGAATACCGCCACGGTCGGCAGGCCGATCGCGGGCGCGATGTGCAGCGCCAGCGTGTCGCCGCACAGCAACGCGTCGACCTGCGACAACAGCGCCAGGAATTCCAGCACCGAGTGTCCAGTCAGCGCCGCCTCGATGCGGTCGCCTGGGGCGCGCATCGCCAAAATCGACGCTGCCTTTTCGGTTTCTGCGTCGCCGCCCAGCAGCAGCACATCGACATCGGCCCGATCGCGCAGGCGCTGGGAGTAGCTGTAGATCTGCTCGGGGTAGAGCATCTTCTTCGGCCAGCGGGCGCTTGAGCCGATATTGATCGCGACCCGCGGCCGGGTGCTGTCGCCAAACAGATCGACGAGCCGGGCAGTCGCGGCGCGGCGCACCGTTTCGCCGATCATCAAGGCAGGGCGCGGGATCGCGGCACCCTCTGGCTCGCCCAGAATATCGAGCATGCGGCGCTGATAGGAATGCTCGTTGGCGGCCTTCAGGCGGTCGAAGGCGCCCATTTCGAGCCAGCGCATCGCCGCCTCGTTGCTCGGGGTGATGATTCCATCGCGCATAAAGAACCCGACCGGAGCGCCCGACCGGTTGGCGAGCGTCGCGAGCGATGCGCTCGTCAGGTCATTCGACAGCGAATAAACCTGGTGCCAGCCGCCTGCCGTCGCGCGGGCGATGCCATCCTCCGACAACTCGATGACCTCGTCGACATCGCTCATCAGGCGCACCAGCGGAGCCGATGCTTTCCCGGTCAGCCAGGCGATGTACGGCGCTTGGTGGCGGGCAATGATCGCCGGCAACAGGCTGGCCGAGCGGAACACGTCGCCGATCGCGTCGAGCTTGATGAACAGCACGCGCTCGCGGTACTCGGACGCATGCGAGCAAGTCGGGCATTCCGAGCCGTCGAGCTTGTTGTAGACGCACGGCTTTGATCCCTTGTAATGCCGGCACGCGAAATTGATCATTCCGTCCCCTGCTGCACCTTGCCCGAGCGCCCCGACATGCCCCTCGCGCCTCGTTCGGTCCTAGAGCTGAAGAACGCCGTGGCCCTGCACGATCCGCTCCAACTCCGGCAGTTCAAGCGCCAGACGCCGTGCCACGGCGGTATACGAGAATTGCCCCTCGACATAGTCGAGACCGCTCAGCACGCGCTGTGCGGCCGAGCGTGGATCACGGACCACCTGGACGACGCAGTCGGCAAACGCTTCTGGCGTGTCGGCGATCGCCATCATTGCTTCCGCCCCGTCGAAGCCCTCGGCGCCGGCGCTCGTCGTGACCACCGGCACTCCGTAGCGCATGGCTTCGAGGATTTTTCCCTTCATCCCGCCACCGTACCGTATGGGAGCAATGACCACGCTGGCCGAATTGTAGAACCAGTCGAGGGCGGGCCATGAGATCGCCTCGGTGACCACGATGTCGTCGCGCGCGAGGCTAGTCACCGAACGCGGCGGAAAAGAACCCGCGCAAATCACGATGCTTTCCGGTATCTGCGCCTTGATCATCGGCAGCATCTCGCGCGCGAACCACAAAAAGGCGTCGGCGTTCGGCCGATGAGCAAACCCGGCGACATAGAGAATCGTCGGCGGGTTCGGCCGCTCATGCCCAACCCGGCTCCGCGCGGCGCGAATTCCGTCGTCGGCGTAAAGCTGAACCGGGAAGCGGCGCACCGGACGGTCGGGCGCCAGCTTTTGCACCAGCGCCACCTCTTCCGGAGCCGGATAATAGACGACGTCGGATTTCTGCCACACATAGGTTTCGATCCGTCGCGAATGTGCAACCTCCTCAAGGATTTCGGCGCGCCCGGTTAGTTCATACTCCTTTTCAAACCGGCGAAAATGCAGATCGGCGCCATAGTAAATTTTCTTTGCCGACGAGAATTCACACAGATCGTCGATGTAGCGGACGGAAACGTGTGGCCGGTGGAGGAACGCGTAATCGATATATTCCCCGTTTTGCTTGATCCATTCGTGAAAACCGCGGGGCACGTCCGGCCCATATAGGATTTCAACCCCATATCCCTGCAATGTCCGGGCATAGCTGCGATCGTAGTGCCCGTTATCCGGCCAGAACATCACGTGAAGGCCGGCGTCGACGAACAGTTTCAGAAAATCGTACATCATCCGCGAGCCGCCATCGCGGTCAAACTTCGGCACATAATGGTCGAACACCAGGAGGTGCTTGCGACCCCTGCTGCGATCTCTGGCAAAATGAACCTGCTCGCCGTTTGGGTAATGCTCCGCTTCGAGGACCGATTTCCATTTCTCGACGAATTTAACGCCATTCGTCACCTGATAGGCCTTGTAGCCGGCGGTGAGATCGGTTCCGTGCGAAATGCCCTCGTGATGGATCACCTGGGAGCGCGGCGAATAGAGGGTACGCAAGCCGCGCGCCCGGATTGCGAAGGCGAGGTCGGTGTCTTCGGCGTAGGCCGGGGCATAACGCTCGTCGAAACCGCCGAGTTCTTCCCACAGCGTTTTGGGAAGCGCGATGGCGGCGCCGGAGAGGTAATCGGCGTCTTTGAGGTAATTGAATTCGTAACCTATCGGGTTTTGTCCCCGGCCGAAATTCCAGCCGCTGCCGTCGCGCCAGATGATGCCGCCGGCTTCCTGCAAGGTCCCGTCCGCCATCAGCAGCTTCGAGCCGACGAGGCCGACATTCTTGAAGCGTCCGAACGGCGCCAAGAGCTCATCCAGCCAATCATCGAGGACAAACGTGTCGTTGTTCAGGAGGACGAGATACTTGCCGAGAGCCTGCTTTGCCGTGCGGTTGCAATTCAGGAGAAAGCCGCCGTTGGCAGCGGTCATGCAGCGCACAATGCCGCCGACTTCGCCAAAGAGCTCGCGCGTGTCGTCGGTCGATCCATCGTCTCCGATGATGATTTCGAAGCGCGCATCGCATCGGTGTTCGAGCAGGGAGATGACGCACGCGACGGTGTATTCGATGTGGTTGTAAACCGGGATGACGACCGAGGCCTCGATGGGCCGACTGTCCGCGGCGGCCTCTGCGAGCGGGCGCATTCGGTTCCGGAGAGAGGCCATCACCGCGTGCCGCGCCTGATCCGAGGCCTCGCCGCTCAACCGCACCGACTCGAGAAGTCTGAAGTAGTCGAGAACCCGGTTTGTCGAATGCTCGCCAAATTCCTCTTCGATCAAATAATCCCGGAGCCGCTGGCGGTTCGGCGCGGGTAGCGGCTCGTCGGGTGTGGGCGGTGGCTCGGTGGGGTCCATCGACGGGTCGGATATCGTCTCCCTCGCTGCAGAACCGCCATCGACCTGCCGCCGCAACTCCGACAGCTCGCGGTCGCTCCAGCCGAGCGCACCGAGTTCGGCCAGCGCGTCGGGCAGCGTCGAATCGAGCACAAAAGCCCGCAGATACGCGCCCTTTGCGGCCTCTTTCCGTCCCTTGATCTTGAGAACATGACCAAGCTGCAGGTGGGTATCCGCCACGATCGGGTCATAATCGAGCGCTCTTCGGTAGGCGGCTTCGGCCGCCGCCGGATTGCCGCTCTCCTTTAGCATGTGACCGTATTGGACCCAGAGCGGCGGCCGGTGTGGGTCGCGCTCGAGCGCCTTGCGGTAGAACCTTGCCGCTTCCTCCCACTGCCCGACATCCCGCGCGCGGTCGCCGAGCGCGATCGGCGAGGCGTGCCTTCGCCGCGGTGCGGAGGTTGCCGATCCGACCGCGCGCCGTGCGTCCGCCAGCTCCTCCTCGCGCCACTCGAATGCCGACAATTCCTGGCGGGCCGGCTCACTGGCAGGATTTAGCGCCAAGGAGCGCAGATAAGCGGTCCGCGCCTCTTCCATGCGGTGTTGCAGCTTTAGGACATGCCCCAGCTGCAAATGGGTGTCGGCGTCCCGCGGGGCGGTCTCAAGCGCACGACGGTAGGCTCCCTCCGCCGGACCAAGGCGCCCGCTCTCCTTCAACGCATGGCCAAATT
>Ga0206812_1095_pt1 | contig 18862 bp, 20 predicted proteins | sample Alteio_BWOrgCont_54_FD_152912 | JGI IMG/M metagenome (GOLD analysis project Ga0206812, IMG submission 152912) | Enriched cells from forest soil in Barre Woods Harvard Forest LTER site, Petersham, Massachusetts, United States -... | ecosystem: Environmental > Terrestrial > Soil > Temperate forest >... | reverse complement strand
AGGCCTATCAAACCTATGATGGGTACAGACAGAATAGCTATATGCAACGCAAATACGTTCAAGCTGTTGACCAATGGAATTATTCTAAGCATGACGACTTAAAATTCCTTGGTTTTTATTCGGACTTAAATTATGAAACACCTGGTGGCCTCACATTAAGCCAGTTTCAAACCGAACCGCAGTTGGCAAGACTTTCGACACCTGCTTTTCCTGGCTCTGTACAGCAAAAAGCGGGTATCTATCAAAAAATGCTTTTTGGTGGCCTTGTAAATGAAGTGCATATTACCGACAGGATAAAAAATGTGTTATCCATTTTCGGGACGTATGTTGATTTTGCCAACCCCTTTATTACCGATTACGAAAACCGTTATGAGGGCACTTATGGTTTGCGTACTTATTTTGAATTAAGCGGGAAGCCGGATACTGTGATCAACTGGAAAGTGAACCTGGGATTGGAATGGCAGCAAACCAATTCGGATATCAATAATTACGGCAACAGGCGGGGTGTGAGGGATACGGCGCAAACCTTAGACAAGATCAACACCAATCAGCATTTTTTTTTCGCGCGTTATTTAGCTGATATTGATAAACGCCTGCATATAGAAGCCGCGCTGAGCCTGAATTTTTATGATTATGAATTCAGGAATGTATTTCCAAATAACGAGGCGGCGTTTACCAACCGCCATTTTACGCCGCAGTTAATGCCGCGTTTGGCATTATCCTACCAATTGACCAATGACTTTATCTGGCGGGCATCTGTGAGTCGCGGCTATTCGACCCCGACGACAGCTGAAATACGACCAACCGACCATACCATCAATAATAATTTACAGGCCGAAGATGGTATAAATTATGAAACAGGCTTTAGGCTGCGGAATACCGATGAAAGTATGTTTTTGGATGCCTCGGTTTATTACTACGATCTGCATAATGCAATTGTACCGCAACAAAATGCTGTTGACGGTACCACCTATTATACCAATGCCGGAGGCACGAGCCAGCCGGGATTCGAGTTGTATTTTACCGACTGGCTGATCCGTCAAAATAGTGTGGAGTTTATCAGGGGGCTGCAATTCAACTTATCAGTTACGCTAAACCGGTTTAAGTTTACCAACTATCATGATGCTTCAGGAAATTTTACGGGGAACCAGTTAACAGGCGTACCAAACCAGGTGTTTATTACAAGCCTGCAAGTAAGGCTACCCAACCGTTTTTATGTGTTTGCAGAGTATAATTATACTGCACGTATCCCGCTTAATGATGGCAATACCGCATACGCCGGCAATTACAATTTAGTGAAGGCCAAGGCAGGATGGGAACATCAAATTGGGCATAAAACCCGTTTGGGTATCTATGCAGGAGTGGATAATTTATTGAATGAAAAATACAGTTTGGGTGACGACCTGAATGCGATGGGTAGTCGCTATTATAACGCTGCTGCCCCCCGTAATTATTATATCGGCCTGAATGTGAGGTTTTAACTTGGTTGAGTAATAAAAGCGCCGTATGTACATGCGCTTTTATTACTTCATAGGTTATTGATTAACTACCTCAGTAACGTTGCTGCCCCGCCCTTTGTTGCCAAACGCCCTGAATTTTATGACCTGATTATCGTTTGTAACAGCATCGTTATAAATCTTGCTTTTTGCATCAGGGTCTTTCCCGTTAGTGGTATAACGTATGGTTAAACCGGGAAATTGTTCGTTAGCGAAGTACTTACCATCCTGTAAAATTACGCCCGGTTTAGGGATACGATAACCATATCCGCCATTAAAATAATCCAGGCGGGGCAGCTCTCTTTTTCCTAATACATTCAGAAAATTTACCCAGGCTTGCTGGTATAGCGAGTCACTTTTAGTTGAATTACGTTCGGTAGCCCAGTCTGGGTCTTTGGCCCACGCACGTTCTGCAAAACCAAGCAATCGCGGCAGCAGCATGTATTCAAGGCGCTGGGTGCTTTTTATATTTTCGCCCCAAACCGCACTCTGGATGCCGATGATATTGCTTTTGCCATAATCTGTCAAACGTTGCTTGCCGATGAAAATATTACGATTAAGCGGAAGGCCGTCCTTATCCACCTTTGAGTTTTTAAAATAATCATAAGGGATAAACGAGAAAGGCTTATCAATATCCGAAAATGCACCCCAGTAGTATCCCGGCTCATCAAACGATTTGTAATTCGCCATATCGAAATACAGGTTGGTTACGCAGGTAAGCACTACCTTGTAACCGGCGTTAGCCAGTTTGTAAGCCAGGTCCTCGTTGCCATCGCCCAAAGTATTGTTCCATACTTCAGCTTGCAAATGCTCGGGCATAAAATCAGGGTTGGGCACATAAACAGGATTGCCATCCAGCGCGGTTTTTCGTAAGGCCATTTCCTCCCAACCGGATAAAATAAGCCCTTTGGCCTTTACCAGCTGGTTAACTTTTCCATAGAAATAATACCACAGGTCGCCCGTGTTTTTAATTTCGGGGTGACTGGCTTTTAAAGTCAGATAAGCCGGAGACTTTTCCCAAACGTGAGTAGGCACTTCGTCGCCACCAAAGTTGATGGTGTTTAAAGGCGCACCGGCTTCCTTGTACATCCCCACGACATCGTTGACCACCGTTTCCACAAAATTATAAGTCGATGGTAGTGATACATCCATGATGTTATCCTTCCAGTATTGATTGGAACTGTAATCTGACTTGTCATTCGCATCGCTCAATAAATAACGTTCAGCCTCATCTTTTTTTCCTTCGGCCATTAAGCGATCATAACGGGCATTCATGGCTTTGATAGCAGCGCGCGCGTGGCCGGGTGATTCGATCTCGGGTACTACTGTAATATGCAGGTTGTTGGCATATTTTAGTATCTCGATATAATCGGCCCTGGTGTAGAAACCTGATCCGGTTTTATTGTCCACATCCCCACCAGAACCATGTGATGGGGGAAGATAGTGTTTGCTATCCAACGTATGCCCGCGTTTTGAACCAACAGAAGTCAATTCAGGGAGTGAAGGAACCTCTATTCGCCAGCCTTCATCATCTGTTAAATGGAAATGGAACACATTTAATTTGTAAAGCGCCATTACATCAAGCACTTTTTCCACTTCTTCTTTAGGCTGAAAATTACGGCCCACATCCAGCAGAAAGGCGCGATAGGCAAAACGGGGTTCATCTTTGATTTCAACGCATGGAATTTTGATTTCTTTTTTCGGATGAGCATAAGCTGATGCAGGAATTAAAGTTTTTAAGGATTGAATGCCATAAAATGCACCAGCGGGAGTAGATGCGCTGATTTTGATAGAATTATGGGTAACACTAAGTTCATACCCCTCATTACTTAAACTGTTTTTTAAAACAATATCGATTGTGTTATAAGACTTTGAATTAGGATTCATATTGAATTTTTCCCCGGTCAAAGATTTCATATATGCCCGCAGGCTTCTTGTCTCCTGATCAAAAAGTGGATCACTACCAACCCCGATGAGTAATTTTTGCAAATCAAAATATCCATCTGTTTCCTTATAACTTACTGGCGTAGGGAACACTTTTGTTAATTGTCCTTCGGGAATATCAGTAATAATCTTATTCTGATTATAAATAATTTCAGGTGTGATTAACCCCGGATAGTTTGGTTTGAAAGGCTTGTAGGTAAATTCGCCTATATTAAAGCCTTTGTCTGGCTGGTTGTCCCAAACCAGGTAAAAGCCTTCTGGACCGTCGGTGGTATTAACTACCAAATCTTCCGCTACAAACTCTACACGTACAGATGCACCAGGTTTTAATTCGGGGAAGGTATTGATTGGTACCAGGCCAAATAAGTCACCATTAATAAAATCTATCCTGGCGTTCCCGGTAGGAGTAGCTGACGCGATCATTCGCGCCGAATTAAAATACAGTTTCCAGCCACTAGCCGACAGTGTATTCTTGCCATTGTTAGTGATAGTAAGCACATTTAATGATTGCCCGTTAGCCGGTTTATTGTTCTGAATAACTTCCCAACTGATGGAAAGATCGTGTGCATTAAATTTGGTATCAACAGAAAAAGCATCAGCTTGAACGCAGGTTAAACCGATCAGCAATGCAAATAAAAAATGGCGCATAGGATTAAAATTAGGAATGCTAAACTTAATAATAAATTTTAAGAAGTTGAGAAACTTTATAAGTATTAATATTTTCTTCCAAAAGCTGATGAGATCTTCCTGAAAGCCTTTTTTGTTCTTTTTTGAAAACCAGGTAAGGAATGTGGTGTGTCCTTCTCTTTTTTATCATCCCGTTTGCCCACAGTTTCAAGCGATTCGGTAATTGCTTTTTCGTGCGCTTTTGGCGGATAAAAAACTAAAGGTTTCATACTCATGAAATTTAAATCAATACTTACAAAGCAAACCTGATCCACCCATCTCCCTCATATCCAAATATAAATTGTTTGGGGTGAATAATTTCGGCTAAAATTTCAATGGAATCTACAATACGTGGGCCAGGGCGATTAAAATATTGGTTACCATCTGCGATATACAGGCGATTGTTTTTTACGGCTTGTAAATCAGAAAACCCCGGTAACTGCAACAAAATATCCATCTCGCTTAGGGTGCGTTCAATAGAAAATCCACAAGGCATTACAATAATGATCTCCGGGTCATGCAATTGAATATCCACCCATTGGATAAATGGAGAATGTTTACCAGCCTCTGCTAAAACAGATACCCCGCCGGCAATAGTTGCCAGTTCTGGCACCCAATTACCGGACACCATCATCGGTTCCAGCCATTCAATACAGGCAACTGTGGGTTTGCTTTCAGCGAATTTCAATTTGTGGCGAATGATATTCACTCGTTCCTCCAGGTCTTCAATCAACCTGTCACCATTTTCAACTACGTTTAAAGCAGCAGCCACTTGGCGGATATCATTAAAAATATCTTCAAGACCGTTGGGCTGTAAGGAAATGATGCGCGCTTGTTTGTCGAGATAGTTCTCCAGCGCCTCTTCCACCTCTTTTAAAGATACTGCGCAAACTTCGCATTGCGCCTGGGTAATTACTACATCGGGGTTTAGCTCTTTTATCTTCTCACGGTCAACGGTATAAATGGACAAGGCATCGCTCAATAGCTCTTTTACTTTTCTATCGATTGCCAGGCTGCTTAATCCATCTGGGAAATTAGCTTCCGAACATACAGGCAACCTCTTTACCGAAGCCGGGAAATCACACTCATGCGAGCGGCCAACTAGGTTTTGTTCTAATCCTAAAGCACAAACAATTTCAGTAGCGGCGGGCAGCAATGAGATGATCCTTTGAGAAGACATTTTTTTAATGTGCAGATTTTAGATATGCAGATGTGCAAATGTAAAAATCTCAAATATAGGTACGTGTAAAATATCCAGTAAATAATCAAAATCATCTACACATCTGTAATTTGCACATTTGCACATCTGCACATCTGCACATCTTTTCATCCGCACATCTGCATATTTGCACATCCGCACATTAAACCTTTATTTTGGGTCGATGATATTCTTAACCTTTTTCATAGGATTAATAGTAAATTTTATTGGCTATGTGCCTCCCGGAAATATCAACCTGGCTTTAGTACAAATAGCCATTAACAGGGGCATTAAGCAAGCGCTACAATTCATTATCGCCTTTTCGTGCGTTGAATTTTTCTTCACTTATTTTATTATGAACGCTGCCGACTGGCTATCACAGCAATTGAGTTTAACTACCATTATCGACTGGATAATGACCGTATTATTCATAGTAATGGGTACTATTACCTGGATACACCGTAAAAAAGCGCCCGAAAGTAAAGCTTACTCAGAGCACGACAGTATAAAATATGGTATTTTATTGGGCTTTTTAAACCCTGTACAAGTGCCTTTCTGGATGATCACCGGTAGTTACCTGATTACCCATGAATGGATAGAAACAGGCCGGATCGCGTTGGTTATTTTTAGTATAGGCGCGGCTGCTGGGGCATTTTTTTGCCTGTTTATTTATGCCAGATCAGCCAGGTATGTTCAAAGGAAACTTGACCTGAGCAACAAAGCTATCAATACAGGCATAGCCTTATTGCTGTTTGGTTTTGCAGGGTACAATATTGTGAAGCAGGTGTACCTGGTGTTTTTTAAACATTAGTAGCCCAGGGCCTTATTATGCTACCCAAGTAATCCCATTACATCCGTCTTGTCCTTATCCAGTTGCTGTTTCAGTTGCTCCAATGATTCAAACTTGATATCGCCGCGAACAAAATGGAAAAATTCCATGCGGATATCCTGGGTGTAGATGTCCTGGTTAAAATCAAAAATGTTTACTTCTATATTCCGGGTCATGCCGCTTATGGTAGGGCGGTGACCGATGTAGCCCATGCCTTTATATTCCTGCCCGTTCACCTGCACTTTAACCGAAAATATACCGTCGGCAGGGATGAGTTTATAAGTTTCTTCGATCAGGATATTCGCGGTAGGGTAGCCCATGGTACGGCCTATCTGGTCGCCGCGTGTTACTTTCCCGGTTACAAAAAACGGGTAGCCTAAAAATTCATTTGCCAGGTCTATCTCGGCATTCAACAAAGCCTTTCTGATGCGGGTTGAACTAACCGCAACATCGTGTATATCCTGCTCAGGTATTTCAACTACTTCGAAACCGTAGACCGGGCCGAAATGCTGCAACTCTGCTAAGCCGCCTTGCCTGTCCTTGCCAAACCGATGGTCGTAACCTATTACTATTTTTTTTGTGCCGATCTGATCCACCAATACCTTTTGGATATATTCTTCGGCGGTTTGATTGGAGAAATCCCTCGAAAACGGCGTGATGATCAGATGATCTACACCCAATTGCTCCAGCAACGCCGCTTTTTCATTGATGGTATTGATCATCTTGATACTCTGATCTTCAGGATGCAGAATCATCCGCGGATGCGGGAAGAATGTTAAAATTACTGTTTTGCCATTAATGGCATCCGCCAGTTCTTTGATCTTTGACAGGATCTTGCGATGCCCCAAGTGCACCCCATCGAAAGTGCCGATGGTAACCACGGCATTTTTAATAGGCTTAAATTCATCAATATGATGGTATATTTTCATTTCGGATTTCGAATGTTCAATTTCGGATTTATGTTCTTTATAATCGGAGTGAAATTAATTAATCAATAATTCATTAATTCAATCCTTCGGTAATTGTTTCAAATCCCGGATAGTATTCACAATTTCCATCACCTCCCAGGCATCGGCCACATTAAAGCTTCCGCTGCGTGTGCGTCTTAGGCGCGAAAGATAGGCACCATTATCAAGCGCTTTGCCAAAATCATTTACCAGCGAGCGTATGTAAGTGCCTTTGCTGCATACCACCCTAAAATCAACTTCAGGCAATTCGATACGGGTTATTTCAAATTCGCTGATGGTTACATTGCGTAACCGCAATTCAACTTCCTCACCACGACGGGCTTTTTCGTACAACCGTTCGCCATCAATTTTTATGGCCGAATGTGCAGGCGGGTATTGCTGTATATCGCCGGTAAACAGTTTGCAGGCTTCTTTAATTTGAGCTTCCGTTAGATGACTGGTAGCAAATTGCTGTTCGGGCTCGCTTTCGAGGTCATAAGTTGGGGTGGTTGCGCCTAACACCATCGTGCCCGTATATTCCTTTTCTTCGGCCTGGAAACTGTCGATCTGTTTGGTCATTTTACCGGTGCAAATGATCAGCAAACCGGTAGCCAGCGGATCAAGCGTACCTGCATGGCCTACTTTTAATTTAAGCGGTTTAAAAGCATTGCGGATCTTGCCTACCACATCAAAGCTGGTCCATTTATAGGGTTTGTTAACGAGCAATAACTGGCCTTCGGCAAATTCTTCGATGTTGGAGAAAGTCTTTTTCATTATAGAGTGATTACACCGATTGCCGGGTTGTTAAATCAGTGCAATCTTAAACATAATTAGTGTAATCAGGCAGTATGCAAAGCATTACCCGTAAAATATAGGATGATGATAATGATACCGGCTACAATTCGGTAGTAGCCGAATAGTTTAAACCCATGTTTCTCTAAAAAAGTAATGAAGGTTTTGATAGCCAGCACGGCAACAATAAAAGCGATCACACTGCCGATAATTAGAAATTTAACATCCTGGTGCATATCAGGGGTCGAAAAGCTGCCTTTTTTATAAAAATCATACAGGTCTTTTACCGTTGCGCCGAACATAGTTGGCACGGCCAAAAAGAAGGAAAATTCAGCAGCCGCTTTACGACTTAGCTTTTGCGACATACCGCCCACAATTGATGCTGCAGAACGCGAAACGCCGGGTATCATGGCTAAACACTGAAAGAAACCAATTTTAAGGGCTGTAATGTGGTTGATCTTCTTTTCTTCGTTGATCGTTGGCTTATTAAACCAATCGTCAACAAATAAAAGGATCACACCACCCACTACAAATGCGATAGCCACTACCAGCGGGTTTTCTAACAGTTTATCGATATGTTTTTTAAGCAACAGACCTAAAATCACAGCAGGTATAACCGCGATAACTAATTTAACATAGAAATCAACCGATTGAACAAAGCGTTTAAAGTATAATACCACTACCGCCAGGATAGCGCCCAACTGGATCACTACTTCGAACAGCTTAACAAACTCATCCTTACTGATGCCCATTAATGAGCTTGCAATAACCATGTGCCCGGTTGAGGACACCGGCAAAAATTCTGTCAGTCCTTCAATAATTGCCAGGATGATAACGTGTATAATGTTCATTGGGGTAGGTTGGGGTATGTTGATTGAGTTGAACTAACTATGCCGACGGTTTTTTAAATATCGCGAAGAAACCCAGGGCAAATCCTGCTAATACAACGATCGGCGCCAGTACAATTTTGGTATTACTGTAAATATCGGTAGTGCCCGACATTAGTATAAATCCAAAGGCAACTACAGCAATGCTGATGATCAGTAAGCGGTAATTTGATTTATCAAATATGAATTTTACCGGTGTTGTATTGGTTTCCTTTGCCTGTGGCCTTGTTGAAGCACTTGTTTTGATGGGAGTGCCTGGTTTAATTGGTTGTGCCATATTTTTTTAATGTTGAATTATCGAATGATTGATTTATAAGCTTTTACCTTTATCCTTTCGCCTTTGTCCTTTCACCTTACCTGTAAAGGTTATAAACTTTTAAACGCAGATATTTATTTACCGCCAGGAAAGTACTAAAGCCCGAAATGAAAACCCCTAAACCTATTACGATCAAAAACACGATGCCAAATTCGGTATAGTTTTGTAAGATAACCAGGTCGGGTATTTGTTTCAGGGCTAAATAAAGCGTTCCCATTAAAATAACGATAGCTATCAATGCGCCTAAAATGCCATGCCAAATACCATATAACATAAATGGTTTGCGGATAAATCCTTTTGTAGCTCCTACCAGTTGCATTGATTTTATTAAAAAACGCTGCGAGTAAATGGCAAGCCTGATAGTATTGTTGATCAAGGCCACTGAAAGCACTACGAATATTGACGCAAATACCAGGATGATCAAACTAATAGAAGTTAAGTTCTGGTTCATTTGATCAACCAGCGATTGCTGGTATTTAACTTCTTTGATCAGCGGGTTTTTCAGTAACTCAGTTTTGAATTTCTCAATATCTGTGTTGTTGGCATAGTCGGCTTTTAAATAAACATCCAATGATTGTGATAATGGGTTATATCCCAAAAACTTCACAAAATCCTCGCCCAAGTCTTTTTGCAGGTTACGGGCGGCAAGCTCCTTGCTTACATATAGGGTTTGCTTAACAATTGGATTAGCTTCCAGTTGTTTTTGTAATTGCAGCACATCTGTTTCGTGCGCGCTTTCATCCACAAAAATATTGAGTACAATGTTTTCCTTCACATATCGCGAAAGGTTGTTGGCATCAACCAGGATAAGTCCAAGCAAACCGATCATAAGCAATACCATAGCTATACCAAAAACGGTGGAGATATAGATGGTCTTCGTTTTTTTTGATGATTCGCTCGCTTCAAATTCTTCCATAAGCTTTTATCTTAGATGTCAAATCTTCGCACCAGATGCTGCGAAAATAACAAACCTGTCACTAAAGGTAAAAATTATCTGCTATTATTATTTGCACAAGTGGGGATAATGCGGGTTTTTAACAAAAATTAACGGTTTGATACGATACTATTTAACTACAACTATGTTTTTAAATATAATCAGCACCCCCGCTTTTGTCCACGGACGACTTGCAGTAACCTTTAAAACAGTTTTTCCTTTTTTTAGCGCGATGAATCGCCATACTCCATACCCCGGTTTACCTAAAGTGCTATTGGCAGCTGGTGATTTTTCAATATTTTTTTCCAACCGCAAAATTGTGGTATCGTATTGTTCTTTATCGAACCGGTACCCGCCGTCAACCCGGTTGGGTAAGGTTAAAGTGAATTCCTGGCCCTTTGAGATAGTCAGTTTTTTGCCAGTGCTGTTTTCTGTAAGAGCTATTACCTGTGATGCAGAATAGGGTATTGTTTTAGGGAGACCCAAAGCTGCTAAGAAAGCAACTGGAAGAAATATAAATAACCCGCTATGTGCTAATTTCATAAAATGGGTATCAAGAAGAATCAAGAACCAAGGATCAAGAGAAAAACAAAAATAAAGGCTCCTTGTGTGGAGCCTTTATTTTAAACGGAATATTTATATATGCCAAATTAAAGATTCATGTAATAAACGCCACCCTGTGGTACAATTTTAGTACTGCTGAATACAGAATATGGCATGTAGTAAAATCCCTTATTCCCCCATGAGGTGCCCCATGAATTTTGTACAAGGAATGCTTGTTTGTTATCATCATAACCTACTATCGGGGTAGCATGACCACCCAATAATCTTACGCCTCTTACAAGCGCGCCTGTGCTTGTAAGAGGGTTATAAGTATCGTTGGTTGCTGAGTTTAAATTTTCAAAATACTGGTAGGTCCTTGTATTATCATAAACGTTAAAGCCCATCATTACGGGTATATTATTTAGAAGACATGTTTTAACAGCCGCTATGTCTCCTGTATTTATTAATGTATAACCGGTGGTTAGTTTATAATTCAGTGCATCTGAAATTGCAGCAGACGTTGGCGGGGTTTTATAAGCTGTTGATGTGTTACTGCTTGGATAAGGCATTAATGCATCAGCGCAAATGCCATATTTTGTTAAAGCCTGGTCAATATTAACCATATTAGCGCCATTATCTGCAGTGATGCTTTCTCCAAGGATGTTAACCCTTTCCTCATAATAAAGAAACGCAGGGCTTCGCAAAGCAGGGAATACATTAGTATGACTATAATAGTAACCAATTTCATAAGCCTCAGTTCCGCAAAAAGCTGTACATGAGCCTATTTGTCCCTGATCCCTTACGGCTGGTGTTGCAAGCGTAAGAACTGCTGGCGGGGGTGTTACAGACGACTCACTAAAACGTGATCTAAACGCATCTGCCGAGAATTTGGGTAGTGCCTCGTATTCTGCCGGGCTTGTAGGTAAAAGGCCGTAAACATGCTTGCCATCCGCAGTAGAATTTAGCGTTTGTTGCTGCGTAACCGGGTTGACTTGCTGATTTGATTTGGAGCATCCGTAAAAAATGAACATTACAGCTGCTAATGATAAAAGTGATGATAGTTTAGAGTTTGTTTTCATATTTGTTTTATCTAATGTTAAATAACCACAATTGATTTCGTTTTCAAACAGATAACTTACTCAATAGTAGTAAAATATAATCCATTTTGCAAAAACAAAATTAAACACCCCATTAAATTCATGGTGCCGAAATAGCTAAAAAGCGCGAATGGGAAGAGCAGTCTGGTCATTCGGTAAATAAAGCGCAAGTCGAAAAAGGAATAAAAAAAGTAAATACAGCCTCGGTGGTGAGTAGTGAGTTGTCAGTAGTGAATCGTATTTGCGACTCACTATTCACCACTCACCATTGCCTATCGGGCAATCCCTGCCGAGTTAAATTGCAGATCGTACAGTTTTCGATAATAGCCAGCCTCAATTTTAAGCAACTCCTGGTGAGTGCCCATTTCTTTGATCTCGCCATGATCAAGCACGATGATCTTATCTGCGTTTTGGATGGTAGATAGGCGATGGGCAATTACAATAGCCGTGCGGCCTTGCATAAGCTTACCGATAGCGTTTTGTATCAGTATCTCGGTTTCTGTATCAACGGATGAAGTAGCCTCATCCAGCACCAAAATGGCCGGATCATACACCAATGCACGGATAAAAGAGATCAACTGCGCCTGGCCGGATGACAGGGTTGAGCCGCGTTCCATTACATTATAATCATAGCCGCCGGGCAGCCGTTCAATAAACTCATGCGCGCCAACATCCTTCGCGGCAGCAATGATCTGCTCGCGGGTGATGGAAGGGTTATTCAGGCTGATGTTATTAGCGATGGTATCAGTAAACAAAAAAACATCCTGTATCACCGTCGCTATCTGCGAGCGTAAATAACCCACTTCATATTCTTGAATGTTAACGTCGTCCACTTTAACCGTGCCCTTGCCGATCTCATAAAACCTGTTCAGGATATTGATAGTGGATGATTTGCCTGCTCCGGTAGCGCCAACCAGTGCCAGCTTTTCGCCCGGCTTTACGTGGAAACTGATGTCTTTCAGCACCCAATTTTCGTCGTTATAAGCAAACCATACGTGGTCGAAAGCTATTTCGCCCCGTAAGCCTGCCGGTTTTAGTGCCCCAGTATTGATGGCGACCTCATCGGTATCCAGCACTTTAAATATGCGGTCGGCCCCAACCATGCCCATTTGCAGGGTGTTGAATTTATCGGCCAATTGCCTTATCGGTCTGAATAAAAGATTGAGCAATACAATAAATGCCAGTATCATACCGGGTGTCACAGGATGGCCATGCGTGCCAATACTTGCCAACTGCTGATCGGTGAGTATACGCTTGCACCCATACCAAACCAACAAGCCAATGCATACGGCAGACAATATCTCAACTACGGGGAAGAATATAGAATAGTACAAATTAGACCTGATATTAGCATCGCGATATTTGGTGTTAACGGCTTTAAATTTCCGCATTTCCTGGTCCTCACGCGAGAAATACTGGATGATGCTGATGCCCGAAATATGTTCGGCCAAAAAAGTATTCAGGTGAGCAACCTGTGTACGCACTTCCTGGAAGGATGATTTAATGGCCTCCTTAAACACATAAGTTGACATGAGCAAAAAAGGCATAGGTATCATGGTGATGAGCGCCAGTTTCCAATCCTTTACCAGCATATATACAATGATGGCCACTACCAGCAACAAGTCGCCGACTATAGATATCAAGCCTTCGGAAAATATATCAGCAATGGTTTCAAGGTCTGACACCGTGCGGGTGATGAGCATCCCGATAGGGGTATGGTCGAAATATTTTAGTCTAAGACTGATGATATGGTTAAATACGTCAATACGCAGATCACGAATCACCGATTGCCCAAGCGAATTGGTGGAATAGGTTTGATAATATTGCGCCAGGGTTTGTATGATCAGCTGTGCGATCATCAGGCTAACCATCAAAACCAGCCCGTTGTAGTTGTTGCCAAGAATATATTTATCGAGCGTTATCTGCATCAGAAAAGGCTGCACCAACGCACCGGCTGCCAAAAAGATGGTGAGGAATGCAGCTATAATAAATGTTCCCCTATACGGTTTCACATAACGCATTACCCGCTTTAGCAGATTCCAATCGAGCGCCTTACCGGTTACCTGGGACATTGTTTTTTTATTTCGGATTTCGAATTTTCGATTTCGGATTTATTTATTTGAACAATTAACATTTACAATATTATAAAATTCGAAATTGAACATCCGAAATTCGACATTACAAATATGGATATTTTACTTCCGTTAAATATAAACCACAGGCCGGTACCGAAACACCTGCATTGCTACGGTTTTTACTTTCGATAATAGCCCGCACATCTTCCGGCTCAATCTCCTTTTTGCCGACTAACATCAAAGTGCCCACTATGGCGCGTACCATGTTCCGTAAAAAACGGTCTGCCGAGATATGGAACACCATAGCGCCCTCGTTACAAACCCATTCGGCTCTTGATATTTTGCAATTGTTGGTCAGCACCTGTGTGTTTGATTTACTGAAGCAGCTAAAGTCAGTGTGCTCCATAATGATCTTAGCCGCCATGTTCATTAAGTTTATATTCGGTTTATCCCTTAGTTCCCATGAATGATTGATCTTAAAGGGATCTTTTTCAAAATGTACATGGTATTCATAAGAACGCAGCACCGCGTCAAACCTTGCATGAGCATCCACATTGACCGGGATGATACGTTTTATGGCGATATCGTGGGGTAAGATGGCATTAAGGCTTCTTATTTTGTCCATAGCCCATAGTCCATGGTCCATGGATTGTTCGCTACCGACCATCAACTCAAGATCAAAATGCGCATACAACTGTCTCGCATGTACACCTGTGTCTGTTCGCCCGCAACCTGTGGTTTCAACCGACTCACGCAGTATAGTAGCTAAAGCTTTGTTCAAAACTTCCTGCACACTGATGGCATTGTCCTGTACCTGCCAGCCATGATAGTTGGTGCCATCGTAGGCCAATTCAATAAAATAACGTTGTTTTTCGGACACGGGGCAAAGTTAATATTGATTTACGAATTACAGTTTATCATTTACAATCACAATGTCACATCCTCAGACGCCTATCACTGTTTTTGATTAAACAATTCTATCTTTGTTGCAATAATTTACTCATATGCTACAACGAATACAAAGCATCTACTTATTGCTTGCGAGCCTGGTTATTTTCGCGCTGTTTTTATTTCCATTAGTTCATAATGTTTATGTAGATGGCGTACCCTCCACTATAAAAATTACCGGTATTTTCCAGGATGTAAATGGTGCGCAGACGCATACTCAAACATTCATCACATTGATAGCCGCAACGGCTGTTGTTGCTATACTGCCGCTTATCCTGATATTTCTGTACAAAAACCGTAAGCAGCAAGTGATGCTGTGCTATGGTTATATTTTAGTAGTGTTTGGATACAGTTTTTGGATGGCGCAAACCGTAAAATCATTTACAGGAGGGGCCGAGCTGACCACCAATAATTTCGGCATTGGTATGTTATTAAGCTCTATCTCTGTTGTGCTGATGATATTTGCTGCAAAAGCCATACAGCGGGATGAGAAATTGGTGAAATCGGCAGATAGATTGAGATAAAAGCCCCCGACCCCTAAAGGGGTGGAATAAGGAAATTAAATAAATATGAAGAACTGGTTAAAAATATTATTGTTCTGTCTTATCTCCCTGGTGTTTATTGGCTGCGACCGGATCACTAAGGATCTGGCAAAGCAACACCTGATGTATAGGGAGCCTTTGTCTTATTTCCATAATACAGTAAGATTGGAGTATGTAGAGAATACCGGGGCCGCGCTAAGCCTGGGCGATCAATTGTCCAAACCGGTAAGCTTTTGGTTGTTGAGTATTTTGCCTTTGATTTTCCTGTTGATATTGTCTGCTTACGCCATCATGAATATCCGAAAATTAAGCCCGTTGAGAATTCTTTCATTCTCATTACTCATTGCAGGTGGTATGGGGAATATTATAGACCGGATATTATTCGACCGCCATGTAACCGATTTTATGAATATCGGTATCAGCAGTCTGCGTACAGGTATTTTTAATTTCGCTGATGTTTGTGTTACGGCAGGTGCTATCGGTTTTTTGATATCTTATAACAGGGATAAGCCGAAGTCAGATTTAAAAGTTGAAGGAGTTGATTAATTCAGGATTTATTGTTTCTTAAAAATAGATTTCAGCGGCTTTTGCCTTGTACCCCTAATATTCACTAACTCAATTTGCTTATTTACACGTTTAATCCGGTAAGTTAGCATAGTTAGCCTGTTGATAGGCCCACGATATAAATTCTTTTGATTATTGGATCTTTGTAAGATTTCAGGATGAAGAATTAACGTCTCAAAAAATTGATCAGTTACTTTAATGAAATTTATTATTTCTTTTTCCGACCAGTTTTCTTCCAAATAATCAATGATCTTAGCATAACCTTTAATAGCTTGCTTTGTCCAGATTATTTTGAACGCCATTTTTGGTATTTTGACATTACTTCTTCATGGGAGAAAACCTCTCCCTTGTCTGCTTGTGCCAAGCCTTCTTCAATTTCAGATTTTTCATCTTCACTGATCTGTTCCCACCAATCTCCCTGCTGATCGTTTTTTAAAGCAATGAACCGTTCAATAACGGAGGGCTCCTGCACATCCGTTAGCCATTTTATTAAGTTCAATTTTTCGATTTGAATATCCATACTATTTAATCTATCTCAAAAATAAGATTTATTAATTACTTACGAAAACTATTGAAGTGTCATATTCCCCATTTCCAAGGCAAGTATTTGAATTGCCGTTTTAAATCCCTACCTTTGCGCCCGATTTGGCGATGTTGCCAGATTCGTTATTTAAATTCATGAACCCATTTATTCAACTGGGAATCCGTCATGATATTGTTAATGCCATCACTGAGTTAGGGTTCGAAAACCCTACACCAATCCAGGAACAGTCAATTCCGGTATTGTTAACAGGCAGCAACGATTTTGTCGGATTAGCCCAAACCGGGACCGGTAAAACAGCTGCTTTTGGACTGCCGTTATTAGAACTACTTGATTTCGAAGAAAATCATCCGCAGGCGCTTATTTTATGCCCTACTCGCGAACTTTGTTTGCAGATCACTAACGATCTGAAAAATTATGCCAAAAATATGCGCAGCGTACACGTTGTAGCCGTTTATGGTGGCGCAAGTATTTCGGATCAACTGCGCGAGATCCGCCGCGGTGTGCAAATTGTAGTTGCCACACCGGGCCGTATGCTTGATATTATCAACCGCAAAGCGATTGATTTTAGCCAGGTAAAATTTGTAGTATTGGACGAGGCTGATGAAATGCTCAACATGGGCTTTCAGGAAGATATTGACAGTATTTTGTCTACCACACCAGAAGAGAAAAAAACATGGCTATTCTCGGCCACCATGCCTTCTGAAGTAAGAAGGATCGCGAAAAAATACATGACCGATCCCTATGAACTTACCATGGGCACAAAAAATACAGGGAACGAAAACATCGAGCACGAATATTATATCATCCGTGCCCGTGATAAATATGCTGCGTTTAAGCGTATTGTCGATTTCAACCCTGAAATATTTGGTATCGTATTTTGCCGTACCAAAATAGAAACACAGGAAATAGCCGAAGCCTTAATTAAGGATGGTTATAATGCTGATTCGCTGCATGGCGACTTATCACAACAACAACGCGATAAGGTAATGAAACGTTACCGTGAGCGCAGCCTGCAATTGCTGATAGCAACTGACGTGGCAGCACGTGGTATTGATGTGAATGATGTTACACACGTTATTAACTACTCATTGCCAGATGAAATTGAGAACTACACCCACCGTAGCGGACGTACTGCCCGTGCCGGTAAAACAGGTGTTTCTATCTCTATCATCAATGGTAAGGAATTAGGTAAAATACGCCAGATTGAAAGAACCTTAGGTAAACGTTTTGTTAAAATGGATATACCTACCGGTTTCGATGTGGTTGAAAAACAATTGTTTGCACTGGTGCACAAAGTACATAATGTTGAAGTTAACGAGCAGCAGATAGAGCAATATACCTCCCGTATCATGGACGAATTTAAGGACATGAGCAAGGAAGATATCATCAAACGTTTTGCTTCATTAGAGTTTAACAGGTTCCTTGATTATTACAAGAATGCACCAGACCTGAATGCCCCGGTTGACGAAAGCCGCCGTGATAGTTCAGGTGAACGTTCTTTCCGTACAAGCGGGCCGTCTGAATTTACCCGTTTGTTTATTAATTTGGGTTCTGTTGATGGATTTAGCCGTGGCGATTTGCTGGGTTATATCTGTAACACCTCTAAAATAAGCGGTCGTACTGTAGGAAAAATAGATGTTAAAGGTGTTTTCTCATTCTTCGAAGTACCTAATGATGAAGTTGGAAAAGTACAGGAAGGCTTTAAAGGCGCTGATTTCCAGGGACGTGATGTAAGGATAGAAATATCAGGCGAAGGCAGCAGCGAAAGACGCGAAGGCGGTTCAGGTCAGCGACGCGAAGGCGGTAACTACTCCGGCGGAAGACGCGAAGGCGGTTATTCAGGTGGAGCTGGCGGAAGGCGCGAAGGCGGCTACAGCAGGCCCGAAGGCGGTAACAGGGAACGTACGGGCAGTAACGCCGGTGGTGGTTTCCGTGACTTTTCCGGCAAACGCCGTGAAGACCGCAATACCGGTGGAGAACGCCGTAAAAGATTTTAGTTAGTTAATTAGAGATTAGAGAATAGTGATTAGTCGATCAGGTAAATTTTGCCTAATCTCTAATTAACTAACCTCTAATCACTAAAAAACCGATGCCAGCAATGGCATCGGTTTTTTTTTACATTTTCTTATCCATCAACTCGGACTTTTTCAGGTAAACCCTGTGCCCGGTTTTGTTGACGTAATAATAGTGGGAATATTTATTAATATAAACGGTTTCTCCCTTCGGTCCGCATTTGCCTTCATACTTTTTATCAACTACATGCGATGCGGTGTTTGCGGCAATATTTGATGTTTTATGGCCAACTTTTTTGGCGGTGTTGTCTATCTTTTTCCCGAGAGTAGTGTCTCTTTTAATGGTTCCGGCCATGCCTTGCGTGGCGAATAAAACAGCTGCCGAAAATAATGCAGCCTTTAATAAAGTTTTCATTGGTTTTTGAATTAAGTTAATTTATGTATTAACTCAATTGCGCTGCCAAATGTTTCATTTCAGTTGTTGGATTCCGTTTCTCATACAGGATAGCATAAACGGCGCTGCAAATA
>Ga0206812_1094_pt1 | contig 18866 bp, 12 predicted proteins | sample Alteio_BWOrgCont_54_FD_152912 | JGI IMG/M metagenome (GOLD analysis project Ga0206812, IMG submission 152912) | Enriched cells from forest soil in Barre Woods Harvard Forest LTER site, Petersham, Massachusetts, United States -... | ecosystem: Environmental > Terrestrial > Soil > Temperate forest >... | reverse complement strand
TATATGATAGAATGCAAATAGCCCGACGGCTATAGCATGGAATTTTTTAATTTTATGATTTGTTTTTATTACCTGTTTTGAAAACGATGGCTTACCAATGGAGTTAGCGCGACAGGTATATACAAATTTACGAAGACAGGGTGAAGAAAGTACTGACACTGTTTTGTCAGTACATTGATAGTTAAGAAATTTAACTTGTGTAGTTGGGCATTAACGAACAGTGGCTCTATGCCCGAAATGAAAAAAGCCGGATGAGACACTATTATTTTCCAAATAAATGCTTTTTTGCAAATGCTCTTCCTGAACCAGATTTTAAATATCGTTCAAACTCATATGCTTTATATCTGTCAGGAAACGAACAACACCATACAAGTTTGACAGGAAGATGTGATTTTGTTGCAGGTACGTATCCCTTTTTATGGCGGGAATATCTTTCTTTTAGATTTACTGTGCAGCCAACATAATGATTGCCGTTATTAAGTTCAAGTATATAGACATAATACCACATAGGGACTAAAATAAGATTAAACTCTAATTTATAGAGTTTAATCTTAAAGTCGCGTTAAGCGGGCGAAGGTCACCTTCGCAACTTCAGCGACCGAAGCCCTCCTTCGCGAACTACTGGCGGATTTCATCCGCCGTAGCCCGCTTCGGCGGGCGAAGGCGGAGAGGGAGGGATTCAAACCCCCGGTACCTTTAACAGTACACCTGATTTCGAATCAGGCACATTCGATCACTCTGACACCTCTCCGGAATGAAATGAAAAATCCCGCCAAAAGCAGGATTCTTTGCAAATCTGAGGTTGCAAAAGTACATATTATTCATGCATTTTGAAAGAATAACTAATAAGGTATAGCCAACACAGGCATTTCGCAAGCGTGATATTTGTAAGCTCAACCTAATTATTATATTTGGTTATTGATTATCAGGCATAAAGCGATCAGTGAAGATAAAACTCAATCCAGTTAATGAAAACTAACTTTCAAAATAGGCACTAATATTGATGTTGCCGCGGGCTTAGCTTTGGTGAAAAGAAGTTACTTAAAAAACGCCGCTGCCAGGTAAGCAGCAACCGAAACAGCAATACCATACATAAATACATTGTATGATATCCGCAGCAAGCGGAACTTACGGCCTAAAATTTTGCCCTGCCAGTAAATATCTTTTATAAGGCTTCCATATAAAAACTCGCTGTCGTCCATCATTTGCCTTATGCCATATTCAAACTCTTTGAGCTCCATTTTATAAAAGCTTCCGAAAAATAACAGGTTTACCGTTTTATTTTCCACCTGTTCCCTGGAAAAAGTGCCTTTGGGGATATTAGGCCTTGTAGCCAATACAGAATAGATAATAGCTACCACGCACACACCCAGTAATAAAATAGTAGGGAAGATCAGGGCTGAATTCTGCACGAATTTACCGATAAGCAAGCCAATAGCTATTGATATGATTATTGAATTTACAGTGATCATGATGAAGGCTTTGTTATCGGCCATCATACTTAAGCGCTGGTGATTTGAGGACGAATTCTTAAACATGGTTTGTACTCCCCGCAAATGATGTTTGCTTTTTTTCAATTGTGAAGCATACCCGCTTTTAGTTTCTTCCTGTTTAGGTATTTGTTCCATCAATTCATCATTGGTAGTTTCTTTGGATGGCGAATTTTTTGTCTGCATATTATTTAGTAATACATAACGGGATGTAACATTTGGATGGTGCTGATATTTAATCGAATATATTATTTTGTATGCGATTCTTTTTATTTTTTTGTTAAGTTTATTACTTATTTTATGGTATTCAATTAGTTCTTCGCTAACGAAATATAAAGACCTAAGGTAAAGCTTTAATAGAATTATCTTTTCACAATAAATTTAATACCATGAAACCTTTTTTGCAGCCTTGTTATTCCTCTCAAGTAAAAAAATATTCATCACAAACGCCAGGACAGAATAACGGGTAAGGCATAAGATGAAATAGAAAGTCTTAATCAAGGTCAGAAACATGGAAAATCTTCAAATATTTAATTGCAGGTTTTTCCTGTTTTTTTTGGCTTTTATTTCGAGTAGAAAAAAAAGCAAACAGTCATCCTGATTAAATAAATTTGAAAGTATTACGGAGAGTATCACTTTCGAAAAAAGATCAAAACAATGTCCAATTTAAAAAACCTCGCTTGTTATTGGGGTATAAAGCAAATTATTCAATAACAATTAAACATTAAAAACATGGATGAGTACATTTTAATTTTTAGGCACGAGGATGGAACAAAGGTAGCGTCGCCGGATCAGCTCCAGGCCTGGATGAAACAAACAATGGATTGGATAGGTGGTATTGCTGCCCAAAATAAATTTATCAGCGGCACTGGTTTACCATTTGATGGCGCAAAAGTTGTAGGACATAACAACATAGTAACCAACGGGCCGTTTGGTGACATTAAAGAAACGATAGGGGGTTTTATTATTGTAAAAGCTGATTCGGTTGATGAAGCTGTGGAATTTGCTAAGGGCAGTCCTGTATTGCAGGGCGACGGCAACACCGTGGAAGTGAGAAAGATAGCTAAACGAGACGGTACGCATTGATTTTGAAAAAGCTTTTTGCGGGGACTTATATTTATATATGCAGGAGCAAGAATTAATACCGCATTTATTCAGAACCGAGTTTAGTAAGATAACGGCTGTGCTCTGTAAGTTGTTCGGCATGGAAAATGTAAATATTGCAGAAGACATAGCCGGTGAAACATTTTTATCCGCCCTGGAAACGTGGCCCTTTAAAGGGGTACCGGAAAACCCTGCAGCGTGGCTCTATACTGTAGCCAAGAACAATGCTAAAAACCTGGTCAGTCGCGACCAGGTTTTTCATCATAAGATCACACCGGTAATTGAATCATCCTCGCCAACCGGCTATGAGATTGAGATCGACCTATCAGCAAAAAACATAGCCGATAGTCAATTACAAATGCTGTTCGCGGTTTGCCATCCTTCTATACCTGCTGAAGCGCAAATTGGTTTGGCGCTCCGTATCCTTTGCGGTTTTGGCATTGATGAGATAGCGAATGCTTTTTTAACAAACAAAGAAACCATCAATAAGCGCCTTTTCAGGGCTAAGGAAAAGTTGCGTGCAGGGATGGTAGTTATTGAATTTCCTCCCGAAAATGAGATCAACAGCCGCTTGCAATCTGTTTTGACCACTTTATACCTGTTATTTAATGAGGGGTATTATTCCGAAAGCCAGGATACTGTTTTGCGCAATGATTTTTGCCTGGAGGCGATGCGGTTAACTTATATGCTGATTGAGAATGAACAGACTAATCACCCGGATGTTAATGCATTGTTTGCGTTGATGTGTTTTCAATCCTCGCGTTTTGAGGCCCGGAAAGATGCGAATGGCGAGATGGTGCTATACCAGGATCAGGATGAATCCCTTTGGAACCAGGAGCTGATCACTAAAGGCGCTTATTATTTAAACAGGGCTTCGAGAGGGGAGATGTTATCAAAATATCACCTGGAGGCCAATATCGCTTATTGGTACACGATAAAGGATGATACGAAGGAAAAGTGGGAAAATGTATTGCAGTTGTTTAATCAATTGCTGATGATCGGCTATTCGCCCATTGTGGCTCTTAACCGCACTTACGCGCTTTCGAAAGTAAGGGGAAATGAAGCCGCCATTATAGAAGCTGAAAAGCTGGATCTTACCACTAATCATTTTTATTTTACCCTGCTTGGGGAATTGTACAAAGACATTAATAAAGAAAAGGCAAAAGAGAATTTATTAAAAGCCCTGCACTTATCAAAAAAAGTGACCGAAAAACAAATTATCCAAAATAAAATAGATCAACTTTGACCCTTATCAGGCTAAAATTACTCAGGGTGTATTATTTCAATTTATGGGATGATTTATTATGATATTACCAATTAGTTATACCAATTTACTCAATTGGAGGGATTTCTCGCTAAATCACTCGTTTTTTTGAAAAAAGTAAAAAAAAAAGTAATTTTTTTTGCAAAACAAAGGAACCTGCAAATCAAATGATTGCGAGTTTCTATTAAAGACATTTCTGAAAAGTAAAAACATCCTTTTTTTTACTTTATGTATTGTAAATCAATAATTTACAAATCTCATTTACTGCAACACACTCTTTTGCAAGCTTTTTAAAAACTGAAACATTTATGTATAAGGTTACGTAAAGGAACCTGTTTTACAAATATCATTTCGGCTTATTTTAGATTTATTGTTTTAATTATAAATATTAATTAACAATGCAGTCTAACTTAAGCATTAATTAACATGGAATACTCCAATGTTTGAATACAAGTATTTACTCCATGAACTGGAAATATATATACCCTGTTTAGCAAATAACAATTGCCAGACAGGCATTTGTTATATACGTTGTTTTGATTTCTAAAGGCATTCACATGAAAAAAACTTTACCATTCATCATTACGTCGAAAAACATTGTACTCTCATTCACTTTTGTTCTTATCAATCTGTGTTTTTTTAGTACAGCTTTTGCCACCAAAAGAGTTACTGCGATCTCAGTAGGGAGCCAAACAGGGACTGCCACTTCAGGAACCGGAACTTCAGTAACTTATACGATAGCACTTACAGAAGCGGGCGCTGCGCCACCTGCAGCCGATGCTATAAGCATAACTTTTGCAAGTGGAACACCCGCTGGGGTTACAAGTGTTTTTAGCACGGGTGCGTCCTATTTTCCTACGGGTTCCAATACCAATATTACTTTAACTATTACAACCACTGCAGCAACGCCGGCAGGAAGCTTTGCTTTTACGGTCACAAACGTTGACCCGAATGGGGGGGGGACGACAACTTCAAATGGCACCCTGTTAATTGGCGCGCCGGCAGCTTCAATAAGCTATACGGGTTCGCCATTTACGTATAATACCGGTGTAACGATCACGTCCTTAACACCTACGGTAGCAGGCAGCCCTACAAGCTATTCAATAAGTACCCCGCTTCCGGCGGGTTTGGCATTTAGTACCACCACTGGTGTAATATCCGGAACACCCACAGCAACATCTTCAGCAACTACCTATACTATAACGGCAAATTATCCCTTGGGAGTAACTGCTACAACTACTATAAACATAACTGTAACGGCGTCCACTATAAGCTATACAGGTTCACCATTTACCTATTATACAGGTACGGCTATTACAACCTTACCGCCTACAACAGTAGGCGGTACCCCGGCAAGTTATTCAGGCGTACTGCCGGCCGGTCTATCACTTAATGCTGCTAATGGGAATATAACAGGAACCCCTACGGCAACGTCTTCGGCGGCAAACTATACTATTACCGCCAATTATGCGGGTGGTGTAACCTCTACCGCTACTCTAAATATAACCGTACTGGCACCTACTATCAGTTATGCCGGTTCGCCATTTACTTATACTACCGGGGTTGCCATTACATCTTTAACACCTGTAGTAACAGGTAGCCCTGCCAGTTATTCAATAAGCACTGCGCTTCCCGCCGGTTTGGCCTTTAGTACTGTTACCGGAGTAATCTCCGGTACCCCAACAGCGACATCAACGGCGACAGCTTATACTATTACGGCCAATTACGCCGGTGGTGTAACAGCTACTGCTACCATAAACATAACTGTTAATCCACCGAAACCTGTTATCAGTTATACGCCATCAACAAATGTTTATACAACAAATATTGGCATTGCTTCATTAACCCCTGCTAACACGGGCGGGGCAGCAGTTACCTGGTCGATAAGCACAGCACTGCCGACAGGATTATCATTTGATACCACTACCGGTATAATCTCGGGGACGCCTACGGCAATATCTGCGGTAACTACTTATACTGTTACTGCTACTAATGCAGGTGGCAGCGGAACTACTACGGTAACTCTAACTGTTAATCCACCAGCCCCGGCTATCACTTATTCACCGTCAACCAATAATTACGTAATCCTTAATGCTATCCCCACGCTAACCCCCATCAATACCGGAGGTGCAATAGCTAGCTGCCTTATAAACCCGGTGCTACCATTGGGCCTGTTGTTTAACACCAGTACCGGCGTAATATCGGGTATGCCTACAATAGTGTCGCCAGCAACAACATATACCATCACTGCTACCAATGCAGGTGGTAACTGTACTACCACTGTAATATTAAAAGTTGATGCATTGCCACCTGCAATTACTTATACGCCATCAACAAATGTTTACATGGTGGGTATTCCAATTACAACATTAAGCCCAACCGTAACAGCGGGTACACCAAGCAGTTATTCAATAAGTACAGCGCTGCCGGCAGGTTTATCATTTAATACAGCAACAGGTGCAATTTCAGGTACACCAACCGCGTTATCCGGGTCAACGATATATACTATTACCGCCAGCAATGCAGGCGGCAGCGGTAATACTACAGTAACCCTGTCTGTTGTTAATCCACCGGCGCCCATTATCTCCTACACGCCATCAACAAATGTTTATACATCAGGCATAGCAATTGCTACATTAACACCAACCAACACAGGCGGAGCAGTAACAGGCGGCTATTCAATAAGCACAGCGTTACCGGCAGGTTTGTCATTTAATACGGTTACCGGTGTAATTTCAGGCACGCCTACAGTGGTGTCGCCTACAACAACCTATACGATTACGGCTACAAATGCCGGTGGTAGCGGCAGCACTACAGTAACTTTAACGGTTAATCCACCAGCCCCCATTATCAGTTATACGCCATCAACAAATACTTATATAGTTGGTACGGCAATTACGCCACTAACTCCCGCTAACACGGGTGGTGCAGCAGTAAGTTATTCAGTAGGCACCGCGTTGCCAGCTGGTCTATCGCTTAATACCGTTACCGGCGTAATTTCAGGAACTCCTACTGCTGTATCTGCAGCAACAGTTTATACCATTACTGCAACCAATGCTGGTGGCAACGGAAGCACAACGGTAAACTTAACAGTTAACCCAGCACCGCCTGTTATCACCTATACGCCATCAACAAATTATTATACAATTAATACCGCAATTACTTCATTAACCCCTGCTAATACAGGTGGTGCAGCAGTAAGTTATTCAATAAGCACGGCGCTACCCGCCGGTTTATCGTTTAATACGGTTACAGGAGTAATTTCAGGAACACCTACTGTATTATCGGTAGCAACAGTTTATACCATAACAGCTACTAATGCGGGTGGCAGCGGAAGTACAACGGTAAATTTAACCGTTAACCCGCCCGCCCCTATTATCAGTTATACGCCATCGACAAATGTTTATACAGTTGGTGCTGCAATAACCGCGTTAACCCCTGTAAACACAGGCGGCTCATCAACCAGTTGGGCAATAGGACCAGCGTTACCGGCGGGTTTGTCATTTAATACCACTACAGGTGTAATTTCTGGTACGCCAACCGCGGTATCGGCAGCAACTGTTTATACTATTTCTGCAGATAACGCAGGAGGTGTGGGTACAACTAAAATAACGCTATCCTGTGTTAATCCTGTGCCTCCTGTTATTAGTTACTCGCCATCAACCAATGTTTACACAGTTGGTACGGCTATTTCCTCATTGACGCCGACTAACACAGGAGGACCAGTAACGAGTTGGTCAATAGGCACCGCGTTGCCGGCAGGTTTGTCATTTGATACCACAACAGGTATCATTTCAGGTACACCAACAGCTGTATCTTCGGTTACTACTTATACGATAACTGCTACTAACGCTGCCGGCAGTGGAACTACTACGGTAACCTTAACAGTTAACCCGCAAGCCCCTGTAATAAGCTATACCCCGTCAACTAATGCCTACACACTTGGTACACCTATTACTCCATTAACCCCTGCTAATACGGGTGGTGCGGCTGTTAGTTACTCAATAAGCGCTGCATTGCCGCCGGGCTTATCATTTAATACCGCTACTGGTGTAATTTCAGGAACGCCCACTGCAACGTTTGCAACAACTGTTTACATGATCACAGCTACTAATGCAACAGGCATCGGAACAACCAATATTACACTATCAGTAAATAACAACGCACCTAACATTGTTTATACTCCGGCTACGCTAAGCTATTCAGTTGGTACTACGATCACCCCTGCAACACCTGTTAATTCAGGCGGTTTAGCAGCAAGCTTTACCATAACGGGTGGTACACTGCCCTCAGGTTTAACTTTTAACACCTCAACCGGTGTGATTTCTGGTACACCCAGCATAGTGTTCCCTACCACAACTTTTACTATTAAAGCTACTAATGCTGCGGGAAGCAGTAGTACTTCTGTGATTATCACTGTGAGCCCGCAAGCTCCTATTATCAGCTATACCCCATCCACAAATAGTTACGCCGTTAATGCAGCGATACCTACTTTGACACCTGCAAATACTGGTGGAGCAGTTACAGGGTATTCTTATTCATCAACTGGTGTATCGCTTACCGGCGCAACCCTAAGCGGGCCAAGTTTGATGACGATTGATGCCGCGGGCAATATTTATGTGGCCAATTATAATAACGGAACAATAAGTAAATATAACTCAAGCCATGTTTATGTAGGTACTTATACTACCGGCAAGGCCATGTCAAACCCGGAGGGGATAGTTTTTGATTCAGCCGGTAATTGTTACGTAGAAGATACAGGTGCTGGTGCTATTTATAAGTTTAATGCAGCAGGGGTATACCAGTCAACAATTATCAGCGGTTTAAGTCACCCGCTTGGTATCAGTATCGATCCATCAAATAATTTATACATCGCCACTTATCTTTATACTTCTCCATATACCAGTTCTGTAACTAAATATTCTACTTCGGGTGTTTTGGAGCAAACGCTTTCCAATGCGCAAATGGATGAGTCGGATGGGGTTAGCGTTGATGGCTCAGGGAATATTTTTGTTTTAAATCGTGCCCAGGATGCAGTTGGAACTAATAAGGGTTATGTAACTGAATATAATTCAGCCGGAACATACGTTGGCACATTCAGCAGCGGATATCAAGATCCATTAGCAATATCCAACGACCCTTCAGGAGATGTGTTTGTTGCCGACTCTCATAATAACCAGGTGAAAATTTATAGCCCATCTGGTGTATTGCTTAACACGATAAGCGGTCTTACTGATGTGGAGGGTTTTGTGGCAGATGCAAACGGTAATTTATATATATCTGACTATACCAATAATACGGTTAAAGAATATGCGGCCCAGGGCGGATACCACATCAATGCGGCATTACCGCCGGGATTAAGCTTTAATGCTGCTACTGGCCAGATCACAGGTACGCCGACAACAACTTTTCCGGCCACGACCTATACTATTACAGCTTATAACATTACAGGAAGCGGCAGCACTACTGTAACTTTATCATGCTATTTATCAAATGACTGGATCGGAGTAACCAGTACCGACTGGAATACCGCCTCAAACTGGTTGAGCGGTTCAGTGCCTACAATTGCACAGCCGGCGTATATTGGTGTCAACAGAACTTATAATTATTTTCCAAATGTTCTTGCAGGGGCAGGTACAGTTAATGTTGGCTCCATAACATTTGGTAACGTGGGTAGTCAGTTACCCGGCGTAGTTGTAAATGCCGGAAGTACTTTAAATGTTGCTGGTGCAATAACTTACCAGAGCGATGCAAGTGCGGGATTAGGTTATACTGGTTCTCTTTCGGGTGCAGGTACTATAACTGCCAACAGTATCAGCCTTATTTCAAACACAAGCTTAGGCAGCTCTTATACAACAACACTGGCTTCGTCAGTTACTAATTTAAATGTAACTACTAACATCGCTTTAACCACCTCTAATACGGGTTCGGCACTGTTTAATTCAACATTTAATTTAACAGGCGGTACAGCATCGGTTTCAGGTACGCTTCAAACCACAAACACAGCAACAAGTACTTCCAGTTTTGTAATAGTACCGGCAACTACGGCCACCTTACAGCTTTCTAACGCTACTGCTTTATCAGGACTTTCAGCTACAGGGACTAACGTAGTAACCTTTAATAATACCGGCTCAACTGTACAATATTCGGGAGCGGCACAAACGGTTTACACAACTGCAGCTATTACCGGTTTACCGGCAGGCGTTAGTTATAAGAGTATCTCATTTTCAGGTACTGGTATAAAAACAGCTTTATCAGGTAACTTAAATATATCGGGAGATTTTACCAATACATTGGTGAATGATGCCGGGGATTATGTAAGCCTGAGCAGTCCTGCTGTAAACTTTAACGGAACCACTCAAAACTTAGCAGGAGGGGCAGGCAATGGAACCACATTTTATACTGTTAATTTCAGTGGTTCCGGTACAAAAACGATGACCAGCGGTCTGTTCAATGTGGCAAGCTCAGGAGTTCTAACTATGCTGGGAGCATGTTCATGTAATACTTTGGTAACAGGAGGGTTTTTAACATTAAATTCAGATGCTACAGGCTCAGCTTCAATTGCAGCCATACCATCAGGACCTGTCATTACCGGCAACGTTAATGTGCAGCGTTACATAACAGGTGGATCAGGTTACAGGAGCTATCGCCTGGCATCTTCGCCAGTTTATGCCGCCACAGTGAGCCCAAATAATGTGTATAGCATAAATTACCTGCAAAACAGCATATATCTTACAGGATCGGGTGGGGGCTTTGATAAAGTTGGTAATCCAACTATTTATTTATACCGCGAAGATCAAATACCATCAAACGCTACTTTTATTAGTGGTAATTTTTGGGGCATTAGTGCAATAAATAATACGCCTACTTATAACTATACTGTTACCGGCGGCGGCGGATCGGGAACTTTCAATATCCCTGTAGGGGATGGCTTCTTTTTCTTTTTCAGAGGAAACAGGGCTTCAGCTCCTTTAGCTACAGAAACTACTCCGGCCTATACTACGCCGGTTACTGTTACCATGACCACAACCGGTACTTTAAACCAGGGGCAGGTTATTGTGCATGACTGGTACACACCAGCCTCTGCCAATTTAGGCTATACAGGTGTAGGCACAGGAACAAATAACACAGTACGTGGGTTTAATTTAGTGGGTAACCCGTATGCCAGTTCAATCGACTGGGAACAATTAAACACTACTGTACCCACCGCCGGGATATATGGTTATGATCTGTCTAATACCGTTTACGAACTTAACCCACTTACCAATAATTATGATACCTATCAACAAGGTGGTACCTATACTAACCATGGCAGGAGAACGATAGTAAGCGGTGAAGGATTTTTTGTATTAGCTGCCAGCAATGCCAGCCCGCAATTGATATTCAATGAAACGGCTAAGACAACAACACAAAGCACGGGTCTTAATCTTTTTATGGCTACTGGGAGCGATATTGCAAGCTTGAATAATGCCAGCATTGATCAGCATTTGCGTTTACAAATGGCCATGGACTCTATCAATACAGATGATATTTATGTAGGGTTTAAGGCCGGTGCGAGTACAGCATATGTAAATAATGAGGATGCGCCGTATAAAACAGGCAACGGTAAGGTAAGCTTATCCAGTTATTCAACTGATAACGTTCGCCTGGCTATTAACAGGATGCCTTTACCAGAACTAAAACAAACAGTTATCCCTTTAAACGTATCAGCTCGTGACCATGGAAGTTATAAATTAAACATGACTGAACTACAGGCTATACCTGAGATTTATGAGGTCTGGTTGATGGACAGTTACAATAAAGATTCGTTAGATATGCGTCACAATCCGACGTACGCTTTTAATATAACCGCAGATACCAATAGTTCTGGAAGCAAGCGTTTTCAATTAATATTACGCCAAAACCAGGCATTAGCTATGCATTTACTAACTTTTACTGCAGCCAAAGCAACAAATGGGGCGCAGGTAACATGGGTAACTACCAACGAGCAGAATTACACGAATTTTACTGTTGAGAGAAGTACTAATGGCGGTGCAACTTATAACGTATTGGGCGGTTTTACGTCAAGTTCGCTGGGTAATTATAGCCTTTTGGATAATGCCCCGGCTACCAGTGATATGTATCGTTTGAAGTTACAGGACCTGAACGGCACCATCACCTATTCAAATGTTGTTACCTTGATATATGGTAATGCAAACAGCTTACCACAAAATAATATCTCGCTTTACCCTAATCCAACTAAGAGTACGATCAATTTAACAATATCCCCAACTTTTAGTTCAAATTCGCTTATAATGCAAAGCTACGGTTCTGGAATAAACCTTGCTGCAAATACACCGAATACGTCAAATGCAGTATATAACATTCAAATAGTAAATGCTTCGGGCTCTGTTATAAAAACAGCAACAACCGCTCAGAAAGATTGGCAAACTAATGTAAGCAGCCTTTTACCTGGGACTTATATTATGCAGGTGTTTAACAATACCGATAAAACCTTAGTAGGGAAAGGCACCTTTGTGAAATTGTGATCTGAATATGGTCCCTAAAAAATAGTCCGACGGGACCGAAATAAAAAACGCCATCTACTAATTTAGTGGGTGGCGTTTTTGTTGATGGGGAGGATGGGAATCTATTAGCAGTTTGATTTATATTTGATTGTATTTTTACCAATTAAATGTCGAAATAATGAACGTAGAAAAAACTCTTGAGGAACATGCCCATCATTTTTTACTATCAATAAAAATTGAATATAATGGTGATAAGGAAGCTGTCTCAATAATACAGAAATACATAAAAGAAGGTAAAATAAGCGATGAAGAAGACCATATATTGAAGACACAATTAATGGACTCGTTAAAAATAATTGGAATAGGTATTCCCTTTGTTCTAATACCAGGTGCTTCCATCTTAATGCCAATTCTTATAAAAGTTGCCGATATGCACAATATTGAACTGATGCCTTCAGCGTTTAACGACGGAAACAAGTCATGATGATTTGTACAATCAGTCGCTATGTACAAGCCAAACTCTGTTTTTTTGAAGGCTGATATGGAAATAAATAAAAAACGTTCGCAAGTGTTTCAATACTTGCGAACGTTTGCGGAGAGTTAGGGATTCGAACCCCAGGACCCTTTAACAAGTCAACAGTTTTCAAGACTGCCGCAATCGACCACTCTGCCAACTCTCCGGGGACAAAAGTACAAAACCACGCCGAATTGCCAAATATGATATGGAGTTTTTTAAATAAAGATTTAAATCGTTGATTTTAAGATATCTATATTGATTATCTCCTGCTTTTCTTCAACGAAAAGAGTTGAATTTTGGTTTAACGATCACAATACTGCGCTTAGAAAGCTCAATACTAGCGTTCAATTCAAAGCCAATTAAGATGATAAGTGAGTTGAGATAAAGCCAGATCATCAACACGATCAGCGTACCTATGGAGCCATATATCTTATTGTAGGAAGCGAAATTATTGATGTAAAATGTAAAGCCCAGCGAGGTTAATACAGCAAGGCTTGTGGCTAAAACTGAACCTGGGCTTAAGAACTTCCATTTTTGCTTATGAGCAGGGCCATACCTATACAGAAGGGATACCGTAACAAAGAAAATAACAATTACGATGATCCACTTTAACAAAGCGATGGCTATAAACCACCCCTGAGCTTTGCTATTAAAATGGTGCTGTAACGATATCAATATCCTATGCCCGGCTATCATGATACTGACAGCGACCAGCATGGATATACTGATCACTACTGTAAGCACCAGCGCTACCCAGCGCCTCTTTAGGTAACTTCGCGATTCATTTATCAGTGATGACTTATTAAAGGCTTGCATCAGCCTGCTTACCCCGTTGGTGGCGAAAAATAAGGTAGTGAGGAAACCAAATGAAAATAGTTTGGCATTCTGTGTTTTAACAATATCTATAATGGTAGATTTTAAAGCTATGAAAGCGTCATTGGGTAAGATCTGTCCCATTATACTAAGCAGGTTGTCCTGGAAATGCCTTATCGGTATATAGGGTATCAGCGTAAACAGAAATATAGTAGCCGGGAACATGGCCAGCATAAAATTGTAAGCAAGGGACGAGGCTTTATTGGCCAGGATACCCTGTTTTATCTCTCCAAAAAAGAAAACAGCTACGGTATATAAAGAGATGGGTTTAAAGCCGGGGAATGCGATATACTTGGTACACTCGATAAGATACCTATAAAACGTAAACCGGCGTAAAAAACGGTGCAGCCATTCCATTCAACTCAAATCTACTGAAAAAACGGCTTCAACTTATCAATAAATTCCTGTGGGGGCAAGCAAGGGCGACTGGTTTTCATATTGACAAAAGCCAACAGGGTTTCACCTGTGTTGATCAACTCATCATTATGGTTATAAAGCTCATATTTGAAATGAATTTTTACGCCAGGCATTTTCGCCATGATCACCTTTATACGTATTTCCTCATCATATAAAGCCGGTTTCAAATATTTGCAGTTTAATTCTAACACTGGCATCATAATGCCGGATGCCTCCATGCCGCTATAGGTCATGTCCAGGCTGCGCAGCATTTCCACACGGCCAACTTCATAAAACTCGGCGTAATTGCCATAGTACATGTAACCCATCTGGTCGGTTTCGCCATACCTGACACGTAATTTAGTAGTGTGTTCAAACATTACTTCTTGATATTTCTTTCGTTAAGCGCCTGTTGAAATTTGTGAGCATTGACTAAATGATCGGCAACATTAGTGGCAAAAGCGTGGTACCCTGAAAAGTCTGCTTTAGCACACATATAAATGTAATCGCTCTTTCTGTAGTCAAGTACCGAGTTTAGCGCATTTACAGAAGGCATCATGATAGGGCCGGGGGGCAAACCAGTGTGCAAGTAAGTATTATAAGGAGAGTTGTAGGACAAGTATTTATTTAATACACGTCGTATCGTAAAATCCTTTAACGCAAAAATAACGGTCGGGTCAGATTCCAATTTCATGCCTTTTTTAAGGCGATTTAAGTACAGCCCTGCTATGGTTGGCATTTCGTCATCATGTAAAGCTTCGGCATCAACTATAGAAGCTAATACGGATACCTGGACAGGAGAGAGGTTTATTTCAGCGGCACGTTGTTTACGCTCAGGTGTCCAGAATTTTTCGTAATTAGAATACATCCGCTTAAAAAACTTTTCGGGCGTTGTATTCCAGTACAACTGATATGTATTTGGAATAAAAACAGCATACACATTATCAGTAGTAAGACCATATTTTTCGACAAATTGAGGAGAATCCAGCAAGCGAAGAATGGACACTGAGTCCGGTTCGATCTTTTTGGCTACAAAACCAGCAAACTCTTCTTTAAGCCTCAGGTTATGAAAAGCAAGGGTTACCGGTTCCTGCGCACCAATTGCCAGCATATTGATGAAATGGCGATTGCTCATACCGCTTTTTAAATGATACCTGCCCGGTTTTACCCGGTTTATATAATTCATATTATGGGCGGCCCAATCAAATGTAGCGGTATCCTTTACTATCTGTTCGTCGCGGATGGTTTTATAAACATCAGCGTATGTTGCACCCGTATGGATATATAAATATTCCTGTTTATCGGTCACATTCTCCCCAAAATACCGGGAATAATAAAACAAGCCTGTAATCCCTAAAATGATGATGATAATGACCACCAGGGCGATGATAAACTTTTTAACTACACCGGATGATTTCTTTGTCCCGTCCATTTTTTATAAGCTAATGTTATTTTATTGATCTCTTTGGAATGCAAGCAATCCGCCCGTCAAATTTCGGATATTTTTGTAACCATTCAATTCCAAAATTGATTTTGCCGTAGCGCTTCTTAAACCTGCCTTGCAAATTACAATGATCTCGTCGGTTTTATCCCAGGCAAGTTCGCCCAGGTTATCCTTTAAAACAGGCAGGGGAATATTTGTTCCCCCGATGTTATAAGTATGATACTCAATTTTTTCGCGCACATCAAGCATATTCAACTGCTCGCCGTTTTTAAGGCGGGTAATCATTTCCCTGGCAATAATGTCGGTCATGGTGTTTTTTTGCCTTGAGTAACTGTAAGGTTAATGCGTGTGCCGATACTGGTTTTACTTAAGGAGTCTGTTTTAGCAGGCATCTGGGCCACTACCACTACGTTGGTTGAGTCGGTAATAGTTCCTTCATAAGTAATGGTGCCTAAAGTTAAACCGCTGTTTTTAATCACAAAGCGCGCTGCATCCAGATCCTGGTTAACCAGGTCGGGGATATCCACTTCACTTGCACCGGCTCCATCGCCAAGTACGAGGTCCAACTTAGAGCCTTTTGGTAGTTTGGTGCCTGCTGTGATGGGCTGTCCACCAAATTTCACCTCAAGTACATGGTTACGGGCAATATCAGGTTTGTAGGTAGTATCACCCACTTTTAAACCGTAATTAGAGATGGTAGCGACGGCTGATATATATGGAGCGTCTATAATGTCTGGCAACGCAACAGGAGGGGCCTCGTTTTTAACGATCTTCAGATAGATTACCCGGTTTTCCTTCACATTTGTTCCGGCATCAGGGTCTTGTTCAACAACAGTTCCCGGCGCTTCATCGGCCACATAAACTGAATCAATGCTCACGCCAAAATTCTGATCTTTTAAGGTGCTTAATGCTTTGTCTATCGGCATACCTGTAACTTTCGGAACTGGGATGCCAGAACCATGGCGGGTATAATAACCTAAACTATAAAAGGCTATTAAAACGACCACTATAACCGAACCAATGGCCAAAAGAATAGTATTACGAAAGGATTTTGTTTTTAAATATGCCCCAAAATTGCTCATTTGAATTTATAAGAATGTGCTATGCTTATTTAGCAAACATAGGATTTTTTATTTCGGATTTTTCGCTTTTGTTTGTTTTTTATGGAGCTCAAGAGGGCTTCGCCGTTTCGATTTTCAATTTCGGATTTATGATGTTCAAAGTAAATTCGAAATTGAAAATTCGAATTTCGAAATCAAACAAATATCTTTGACAACTATGCCACGTAAAAATATAGCCTTGTTAGCCGGAGGATTTACCGGTGAGTATGAAGTATCAATTAACAGCGCAAAAAACATCGCTGCTAATCTGGATGCGGAACAGTTTAATGTTTACACAATCTTAATTACCCGCGACAGGTGGTTCTATGAATCTGATAAAGAAAATATCGATATTGATAAAAACGATTTCAGTTTAACCCTTGCCGGGCAAAAAGTAAAGTTTGATTTCGCCTTCATCACCGTTCACGGCACACCCGGCGAAGATGGTAAACTACAGGGTTATTTTGATTTGGTTGGTATCCCGTATAATACCTGCGATGCTACCACGTCAGCCATCACCATGAATAAAGCCTATACCAAAGCCATTGTACAAGGCATACATGGGTTGCACATGGCCCGGTCCATACAATTATTCAAGAGCGGTATCCACGAAGCCTCCAATGTTGTATCATCTTTAAAATTCCCGCTTTTTATAAAGCCAAACAATGGCGGCAGCAGTGTGGGTATGAGCAAGGTGCAAAATGCCGCAGGGCTGCACGATGCCTTTGAAAGAGCTTTTAAAGAGGATGACCAAATATTGGTAGAGGAGTTTATTAAGGGGCGCGAGTTCAGTATCGGCATAGCCTGGCTTAAAGGAAAAATAACCGTTTTGCCAGCTACGGAGATCATCAGTTCAAAAGACTTTTTTGATTACGAGGCCAAATACACACCCGGAGTATCCAAAGAAATAACACCGGCTGACCTGAGCGCCAAACAAAATGAAACAATAGCCGATATTGTAACTGAAATTTACCTGAGGCTGAATTGTAAGGGAATGGTGAGGGTTGATTTTATTTTGCTGGAAGGCACGCAGGAGTTTTACTTTATCGAGATCAATATCACACCCGGACAATCAGCTAATAGCCTGGTACCACAGCAGGTGAGGGCGGCAGGGATGGATTTGGGTGAGTTTTATGGAGATCTGATAAAAGGTGGACTTCATTAATCCGCGCGCTTAGATCAAATAATGATCAATAATATTTGCCGGGATTTTATCGCCGTGCCTTTAAGCCATATAGAATATTAGTTGGCATGTAGCATTTAAAACATAACTCCCGTATTAACCATTAACTAACAGATTAGATCACTGTCAGTTAATAGTTAATTAAGCAAGACGGGGTGGGTGGGTTGTGCAATCTTGCTTTTTGTATGATGATAAACCAGGGATCAAATCAAATAATGCTCAATAATATCTGCCGGTATCTTAGTGCCTCGACCGGTTTGCATATCGATCATGGTATAATCAAACCAGCCGTCGCAGCAGATCTTGCCTGTGGCTTTATTGGTGATCACAAATTTAACCCGGCAGCCTTTTTCGTCAATGGTATCAATGCCTGTTTTAACGATGAAGGAATCGCTCATGGTTAAAGCGCGTTTATATTCAACATAAGCTATCCGCACTACCCAACCGAAGCCACGCTCCATAAATTTCTCCATCGCCATGCCATAGCAACGTTCCATCTGGTCGTAACGGGCCGCCAGCACATAATCAAAATATTTGCTGTTATGCACATGCTGGAACATATCGATATCATCCGGGCGAACGCGGAATTCGGTTTCAAAGGTGGAGTATTCAGGCATTTATTGAATTAGTGATTTAGTGAATGAGCGATTAAAAATATCAGCAAATTTATGAATTAACAATCTTCATCCATTTATTAAATTAGAAATTCAGTCATTCGCTAAATCACTCATTCACTAATTACTACATTCTCTTGTAATTATCCATTTATAAACTTACCTTTGCACCTCAATTAACAGAGTTATAAACGCTTTAATATTATTCAAGTGATATATTTAAGTAAAGAAGCAAAAACAGAGATTTTTGCAAAACATGGTAAAAGCGCTACCGACACTGGTACAGCCGAAGGACAGGTAGCATTATTTACCTACCGCATTGCACATTTAACCGGGCATTTGAAAAAGAACAAACATGATTTTTCAACCCAGTT
>Ga0206812_1091_pt2 | contig 18935 bp, 13 predicted proteins | sample Alteio_BWOrgCont_54_FD_152912 | JGI IMG/M metagenome (GOLD analysis project Ga0206812, IMG submission 152912) | Enriched cells from forest soil in Barre Woods Harvard Forest LTER site, Petersham, Massachusetts, United States -... | ecosystem: Environmental > Terrestrial > Soil > Temperate forest >... | reverse complement strand
TGCCGAGGACTATTTGCGGAATGGTTTTCGTTGCGTGTTGCTAGGCGAGGCTGAATTCACATTATTGGAAACAGTGCGGGAACTGCTGAGGAATAAAAGAGCTGCGCTGGGCGGAATCGACGGTCTCGCGTATTTATCCCCGGCTACGGGAAAGGTTGTCCGCACGGCGAAGCGCAGCCAGGTACGGCAACTGGATACTCTGCCGTTCCCGGCGCGAGATCTGATCAACACGGGTCAGTACCGCGATACCTGGAAATCCGCCCACGGATATTTTTCGCTCAACATCGTTGCCAGCCGTGGCTGCCCGTATCGCTGTAACTGGTGCGCCAAACCGATTTACGGCGACACATTTTCCGTGCGCTCGCCGCGCAGCGTTGCGGAGGAAATGCGTCAGCTCAAGTACGAGTACGGCGCTGAGCATTTGTGGTTCGCGGACGATATTTTCGGCCTGCAGGCGAAATGGGTTCTGGAGTTCGCTGACGCGGTCGAGGCCCTCGACGCAGCCATTCCTTTCAAAATGCAATCGCGTATCGACTTGATGTCCCCTGCCACTGCGGCGGCGCTGCGACGTTCGGGCTGTGCGGAAGTGTGGATGGGAGTCGAATCGGGCGCGCAAAAGATTTTGGATGCGATGGACAAAGGCATTCGCGTGGAGCAGGTGCCCAAGGCACGTGAGAATCTCCGCAACAACGGAATTCGCGCTTGCTACTTCCTGCAATTTGGCTATCCCGGCGAAACCTGGGAAGACATTCAGAGTACGGTTGAGTTGGTGCGGAATACGCGCCCTGACGATATCGGAGTTTCCGTCGCGTACCCGCTGCCCGGAACCAAATTTTTCCAGCAGGTGCAGGCGCAACTGGGCGCGAAAACCAATTGGTCTGACAGCGAAGACCTTTCGATGATGTTCCGAGGCGCCTATACCGGCGAGTTCTATCGTGCCCTGCATGACGCGCTGCATGCTGAAGTAGACTCATGGAACGGAAAACCCGGCGGCAAGGACCGACTGGAACTCTGGGACCGAGTGGTTCAGCTCGAACGGACGAGCCATACGCCAAATCCTACCAGGCTCGACGATCCTCACACTGGCAGTTTGGTGCAATTACAAATGCAGTCCGATTGGGGCTCGTAAGACCCGTCAGTCGTTGCAAACATTTCGATAAGGCCGCATAACTGGATATGGACCTGCTTCTCACGCACGGTTATTTCTTATTTGAAGATCCGAAGGAACTTCAGATCATGAAGCCGTATCCTCCCTTGGGCATACTTTATATTTCCTCGCACCTGCGCAAAAAGGGAGTGCAGGTCGAAGTTTTCGATTCCACCTTTGGCTCCCGTGATCAGCTATTTGAAGTTCTACGGCAAGGACCGCCGGCAATTCTCGGGGTCTACGCCAACTTGATGACTCGTTCGAACGTGCTTGAGATCTTGCGCGCGGCCAAGGAGTCGGGCTGGCAGACCTTGGTCGGCGGCCCGGAGCCCAGTGCGTATATCCGTGAATACCTTGATGCCGGAGCCGATATTGTTGTCATCGGCGAGGGAGAAGTCACCATCGAGGAATTGATTCCAGTGTTGAAGGCTGGGGTCAGGGATTCGCTCCATCGGGTGGATGGCATCGCTTTTCGCGATTCCGAGGGAGCGATCGTGCAGACGAAGCCGCGCGACCAGTTGCGTGATATCGACTCCCAGCCCTGGCCCGATCGCGAAGCTATCAATCTGGATCAATATGTCGATACCTGGCGCAAACATCATGGCATGGGTTCGGTTTCACTGATCACTGCCCGCGGCTGTCCTTATCATTGCCGCTGGTGCAGCCACGAAGTTTTTGGTAAAACTCATCGCCGCAGAAAGCCGGCATCGGTCGCGGATGAACTCGAGTGGTTGGTTGAACGCTACCATCCGGATATGGCTTGGATGGCCGACGATGTGTTCACTATTCATCCGGGATGGCTGTCGCAATACGCCGCGGAGCTTAACCGCCGCAGCCTCAAGATACCTTTTGAATGTATTTCAAGGGCGGACCGGCTCAATCCGAAGGTCATTGAAACGCTCGCGGAGATGGGTTGCTTTCGTGTCTGGATCGGCTCTGAGAGCGGTTCACAACGGGTCTTGGATGCGATGGAACGGGGCGTGACCGTCGAGGAGGTTCAGTCTGCCGTGAAGCTTTGTCGCACCCACGGCATTCAGACCGGAATGTTCCTGATGTGGGGATACGAAGGCGAAGAACTCGACGACGTCGAGGCCACCGTCCAGCACGTGAAGCGAGCAAATCCCGATCTGTTCTTTACGACGGTCGCATATCCGATCAAAGGTACGCCTTACTTTAAGGAAGTTGCCGAAAAGGTCGAATCGCTCAAACCCTGGAACGTGAGTTCAGACCGAGAGTTTCACGTGCGCGGCCGCCACTCGCGCCGCTTCTACAGCTTCGCCGATCGCTTGCTTCGCTCGGAGGTAGAGCTGGAGAGAATGCAGGCAAAGCCAGATGTCGAATTGGCGGCCATTCATCGGCTTCAGTCCGAGGCCGCTGATGCACGCGCCGGCCTGTACGCTTCGCTTTCCGAGCAGGAGGCATGAGTACGTCGAGCCTCGGAATCGAAGTGTCTCATGCTCCGTTCGACGCCCTTGCCGAAGGCTACGATCAGGGGTTCACGTTCTCATCCATAGGCCGAGCGCAACGCTCGGCTGTATGGAGAGAACTCCGCCGGACGTTCAAGGCGGGAGATCGCATTCTCGAAATCGGATGTGGTACCGGCGTCGACGCTTGCTACTTAGCCGAGGTCGGCGCGAAGGTCGTCGCCTGCGATAGCTCAGCCGCAATGATTCAGGTCGCCGCCCGGCGAGTCCGAGAGATAGGCACCCATGCTGTGGATTTGCGCGTGCTCGCGGCGGAAAACCTGGCAACGCTGCAGCATGAGGCTCCGTTCGATGGAGTCTTTTCAAATTTTGGCGCCCTCAATTGCGTAGAGGACTTACAGGCGGTTGGTGAGAATCTGGGACGCCTGCTCAAGCCGGGAGGAACAGCGCTGCTGTGCTTTCTCGGTCCTGCGTGCTTCTGGGAAGTTTTCTGGTATCTGCTGAAAGGAAAACCGGGCAAAGCATTCCGACGTTGGCAGTCTGCGGGCGATACGGCGGAACTCGCGCCCCAGTCCCGCGTTCAAGTCCGCTATTACGGAGTTCGATCGTTGGCGCGCATCTTCGCGCCGTCATTTCAGCTCCGCTCGTGGAGAGGGATTGGTCTCTTCGTTCCTCCGAGCTACGTTGAGCGGGTCGCGAAGCGTTTTCCAACACTATTGAAGCTGGCAGAGTGGGCCGATCTTCCATTAGCGCGCTGCCCGGTCATTCGCGGCTGCTCCGACCACATCCTTGTCAAGCTTGAGCAGGTTGCGTCATGAGTGTTTCGAGCACCACACTGACGACGGCAGCAGAGAGCGCACGACCACTCCATTCGACCTCATTCTCATGTCCGGCGTGCCGGACCGAGATGGGTCGCCTGGACGATTCCTCATCCAGCTACGTCCGTTGCCCGAACTGCTCTTTTGTCATCCAGGAACGCAATGGGGTTCTCCGAGCTTTGCGCCCGGAGCGCGAGCAGTATTTCCGTCAATTCGTCGAACAGTATGAGACGGTGCGAACTCGGGAAGGGCGAGGCTCGTCTTCTGCGGATTTCTACGCCGCGCTGCCTTTTCGCGACCTGACCGGCAAAAACACCTGGGAGTGGAACATACGCGGCCGCACCTTCGCTCACGCCTTGAAACACATCTTTCCTGCAATCGAGGCGGCACATCCCAAGGGTTTTGATCTGTTGGATATCGGCGCTGGAAATTGCTGGATGAGCTATCAGATGGCGAAGCGGGGTCACAGGCCGATTGCCCTCGATCTGCTCGACAACGAAACCGATGGCTTAGGGGCTGCACGCTTTTACTCGGAATATCTGCGCCAACCGTTTCTCACGGTGCAGGCTGAAATGGATTATCTACCGTTCAGCGCGGCGCAGTTTGACGTTGTCTTCTTCAACGCGTCGTTCCATTACTCCGTCGATTACGAGGAAACCGTAGGCGAGGCGCTGCGCTGTCTGCGCCGGCCGGGGCACCTGATCATTTCGGATTCTCCGTTCTATCGCGGCGAACTTAGCGGACCGAAGATGATCGAGGAGAAACGTTTGGGATTCGAAAAGCGGTACGGCTTTCGATCGGATAGCGTTCCCAGCCGCGAATACCTCACGCGCCCCATCCTCGACCGTCTGGCGCACAAGTTTGGCCTGCGATGGAAAACTCTAAAACCATGGTATGGAATGAATTGGGCTTTGCGGCCGTTGAAGGCTTCGTTATCAGGGAAACGTGAGCCGTCGAAATTCTATTTGTTCTGGGCCGAAGTCCAACGATCCGCGAAAGCCGAACGAGCGCAGGTTTCCAGGGATGGGAGCAGAACTAAGTGACTCCGCTGGTGACAATTCGCGACACGAGTCAAGCGGCGGACGCTAACCTGGACACATCGGTCCACCGTATCCGCTCGATGCCGGTGGTCGTGCTCTCACCTCACAACCAATGCAATTGCCGATGTGTGATGTGCGACATCTGGAAGATCCGCGATGCGAAAGAGATTACGCCAGCATTTCTGGAGACGCAGCTGGAGGCGTTTCGCAAGCTTGGGGTACGGTGGGTGGTTTTGAGTGGCGGCGAACCGCAGCGCAATCCGCAAGTTTGCACTTTAGCCCGGATGCTCCGCGACCTCGGTATCCAAGTAACGCTGCTTACAGCCGGCACCCTACTTTCTAGAGAAGCCGAACTTCTGGTCACGGTCATCGACGATGTCATCGTTTCGCTCGATGGTCCTGCCCCAGTGCACAATCGCATCCGCGGAATTTCTCGGGGCTTCGAACTGCTAGTGAACGGAGTACAGGCTCTGCGGAGCTTCCGCCCCGATATCGTCGTACGCGCGCGGTGTACGGTTCAAAGAGAAAATCACGCGTCTCTACGGGCCACCGTGCAATCTGCCAAGGATCACGGGCTGAATTCGATTTCCTTTTTGGCCGTCGACGCTGTGTCGGACGCCTTCAATCATGCGCAAGGCTGGACACAACCTGAAGCCGATTCCGTCATCCTCGACAGCCAACAAGTCGAGGCCTTGGAAAAAGAGGTGGAAGATCTCATTCACGAATATTCGGCCGATCTGAAGTCGGGTTTCGTGGTCGAGACTCCGGAGAAGTTGCGGCGCATCGTCCGACAGTTTCGCGTTTATCTGGGCCAGGCGCCACCCGTGGCTCCACGCTGCAATGCGCCGTGGGTTTCAGCGGTCATCAGCGCGGAGGGTGATGTTCGTCCGTGTTTCTTCCATCCCGTCTTCGGGAATATTCACCAGAATAGTTTAGATGAGATCGTAAATAGTCCGCAGGCGCTGCGCTTCCGCGACGAGCTCGACATCGCGAATAATCCGATCTGCCAAAGATGCGTTTGTTCCCTTTATCTTCAGCAAGGCGATTTTTTCGAGGCAAGCCCGAAGCTCCAGCTTCGTAACGAGACAGCAGGGATGGATCTTGGCGAGTCCGGTTCGGCAGATTGAATCAATACAGTTTTTGGAGCGATCTCCTAAGACTCACGTTCGCGCGCGAACACCCATGTAAAGAATCAGGGGGCTAGATCGCCTCCCGTGACACGAAAGACCGCGTGGTTTGAGAGCGTACCATCAGGCGTTTTAACTTCAACCTTGCCTGCGGTCGCACCTTTGGGTACGGTGGTTTTGATCTCCGACTTCGAGACGACCGTGAATTCTGCGGTCGTGCCGTTGAAAGTGACGCTGCTTGCGCCGGTGAGATCGCTGCCCAGGATAAGAACCGTTGCGCCGACTGCGCCGGAGCTCGGCCGCGTCTCCACGAACGGACCCAAGCCGGTTGCCAGGGCGTAGACGGTTCCACATCCCTCGCTGCAGGCCAGATTGCCACCGTATAAGGCTGTCCCGTAGAACTTTCCGTTCGTCCCTTGCACCAACTCTGAGTAGGGGAACGAACCGTCTGCGCATTCCGACTTGGAGCAAAAGTTATACAGTGTGGTCAGTACGCCCTTGGGCGTCATCTTGAAGGCCGTGCCGAAAGTGCCGGATTCGTTTGGCGGACCGATCGAATCTGAATTCTTCCCACCGACACCACCTTCGACGGTTGCCCCGTAGAAATTCCCATCGGTACCCTGGATCAATCCCGCGTAAGGTTCTTCGCCATCCGTACAATTGGTTAGGGCACAAAAATTGTAGAGGACGGTGAATTTGCCCTGCGGAGTTACTGTAAAGACGGAGCCGCTGCCGTGGCTTCCTCCGAATGGAGTAGTGCCGTAGAAGTTTCCGTTGGCACCCTGCACCAGTCCTGCGTATGGGTATCCGCCGTCGACGCAGTTCGTCTTGGCGCAGAAGCTGTGAATCGTGGTTAGCGCACCCTTAGGCGTTATCTTAAATACTGTCCCGCCACTGTGGGTCCCACCCCCGCCGGTAGTTCCGTAGAAGTTCCCGTCGGTACCCAGCGTCAGACCATGCGTCGGGCTCTCGCCGTCCTTACAATTCGATAGAGAACAGAAGGTATAGAGTGTGGTCAGCTTGCCTTGCGGTGTGAGCTTGAACACTGTGCCACCGCTATGAGCCCCGCCGGCGGAGGTTGTGCCATAGAAGTCGGCGCTGTCGAGCTGTACTAATGGACCATATGATGCTGATCCGTCGGCGCATTTGGCCAGGGAGCAGAATGTGTAGAGCGTCGTCAGCTTGCCTTGGGCTGTGACCTTAAATACCGTCCCGCCGCTCTTGGTCCCGCCAAGCGAAGTCGTTCCGTAAAAATTACCGTCGGCACCTTGGGCGAGACCAGAAACGGGTGCATAGCCGTCAGGACAACCGGTTTTCGAACAGAAGCTATAAAGGGTGGTTTGTTTGCCCTGTGGCGTGACTTTGAAGACCGTGCCGTAGTCGCCGTAGGCCCCTTCTTTGGATGCGGTTCCGTAGAAATTCCCATCCGTACCCTGCACCAGCACGGCGTAAGGATCCGCACCATTCTTACTGTCGAATTTAAGGAGATCGGTGAAGGCAGTTGTAGATGAACCCGCCGCAGCTGCTGCACAGAGCACAAGAACAGCGCAACCCGTTCTCAATCCACTCCAAGTACCTGTTCTACCCGCCTTTTCGCTCTGCTTTCGCCAGCCGGTTACTTTTGTCACTACAATTCTCCCCTCTCCGTGGAATAGGGGAGTTGAACGGGCGTAAGATTCATGCTTGATCACCGCTGCCGGGCGAAGCCGGGATGAGCCCGGTTCGGATTAACAGGTCAGGTTACCCCGGATTGGGCACCCGGTCAAGGCCGATCTGTGGCCGGTTTTGACCGAAACTGCAGTTTCGGATCCCACAATTAAAGTAGCACTCTAACGCCGAAACTGGTGTACAATTGCTGCGTTTGTCAAGCCACACAGGCATATCCCGTGGGGGGATACAAACGGGAATGCCTTTGCGCAACGTTGCGCCATACACTCTACGAGGAGCTTAACCACATGAAGAGCACATTGGGGTCTTCGAAGTTGCTGTTCGCTGCTGTCCTACTGTTGGCTTTCGGTAGCCAATTTTCCGCCGCTAAAACACTCTGCGTAAATCCCGGTGGCACCAAGGGATGCTACTCGTCGATTGGCGCCGCAGTCACAGCCGCCACAGCCGGTTCGACCATCAACGTGGCCGCCGGAACTTACAAGGAAGATGTGGTCATTCCCAAGTCGCTTTATTTGATCGGAGCAGGATCGAAGACGACGATTGTGGATGCCACCGGTCTGTCCAATGCCTTCTACGTCGATGGCCTCGACAATCCGAAATTGTCCGGTGTGACGATCCAGGGATTTAAGGCTGAGAATGCCAACTTTGAGGGCATTTACGCGACCGCAGTCTCCGACCTTAACATTTACAACAACCTTGTGACTAATAATGATCTGTCGTTAGATACCAAGAATTCGACCTGCCCGGGCCTGCCGGCATGGGAGACCTCCGAGGGCCTCGACTGCGGCGAAGGTATTCATATCGACGGGACTTCCTATTCGACGGTCGCGAATAACGTCAGCGAAGGAAATGCCGGGGGAATCCTGGTCGCCGATGACACGGGAAGAAGCGAGTACAACGTAATTTCAGGGAACACCTTCAAGGACAATCTTTACGATTGCGGGATGACCCAACCGTCGCATCCGGCCTACCAAAGCTCCCGAAAGGGCCTGCCGTGGGGCATCTACTACAACACGTTCTACGGAAACATTTCGACGGGAAACGGGACTGCACTGGCAGGAGCGGGATCGGGAATTCTCCTCGCCGGTTTCGTACCGGGCGCGATTGTTGAAGGCACTCAGATTATCAACAATACGTTTACCAACAATGGGCTTCCCGGCGTGGTCTTTCACGGCCACTCGAACGGCGGCAAACCTGGCGTAAATCTCGAAAACACCGTTGTCGTTGGCAACACAATTTCGGGCAATGGTGCCGATACGGGCGATGCTGAAACCCCCGGAACAACAGGAATCAATGCCTTCGGCGCCGCCGCTACCTCAACGGCAGCAGCAGCCGTTCTGACGGGTATCCAGATTTACCAAAACACGATTACAAACGAGGCCTACGCGATCGTCGCCAACAACGCTGATAGGACGGTAGCGCACCTCAACAACCTGGACAACACGGGCAAGGTCGGTTTGGACAACACGGGCACAGGCTCAGTGGATGCAACACAAAACTACTGGGGCTGCGCGCAGGGTCCAACCAATGCTGCCTGCTCGAGCGCAAAGGGACCGAAATCCACGGTGGATCCGTTCCTCACGTCGAAGGAATAACATCTGCCTCTGAATCAACTGCAACTGAATAACCCCAGAAGCGGGGAGCCGATTTCCGGTTCCCCGCTTCTGGCGTTTGGGATCAATCATCGATGGATGCTGATGAGTAACCGCTTCGTCGGCAGGCATAGTGCGTTCAAGCATTACACCTCTCAGCCTGCGAATGACCTCAGCGCCGAGTGTTTTGGAAGAATCACAGGCTACTGGCGAGGCAGACTAATCCCTCGGACGCTTCAACTGAGGCAACGTGGAACTCCTCCCCACAGACGGGTTCCTTCGATCGGCACGCGCGGGCGCGCCGCATCTTGTTCGTTCCCAGTTGTTGTTTGGATTGAAGGCGTGGACCTGCGGCAATTCAAGCAGGACGGGCGAGACGCCCGTCCTGCATTCCTGAAAACTAAGGCATCTTGAAGGTTTGGTCCACGGTCTTGCTGTCTTTGGCTGCGACCGTGATCTTCTGGTCCTTTTCGCCAAGTTTTTCCTGCACGAAGCCGATGGTGTAGGTGCCCGGCGGCAGGCCTTTGATCTCATACTTGCCGTCTGGCCCCGTGACCGCATAGAACGGGTTCTTCACCACATTGATGTACATCCGCATCCAAGGGTGAATGTTGCACTTCACCGGCAGCATGATCTCTTCGCGGGCGAAGTTCTTTTCGACGGGAGTGCCATTCGGCGTCTGAGTTAAGTTCCATTCGCGATTGTTTTGCGGCGTGGGGTGAATGTTGTGGGTGGTCGGATCGTCGTTCTTGACCTCAATATTCTGACCGACCATCACGCCCAGGACGTGCGGATGATATTTGCAGCCCTGCTGGTCGATACTTACCGCGTCCTTTGGAGGGTCAAAGTTACCGCTGAGGCCGTCTTTCACGTAAACGAACACGTTGGCCAGATCTCCGTTGTCTACGACGTAAGTCTCAACCGTGTTGGTGCCCTTACAGGCAGGATCTTGGCTCATGTCAATCTTTGAGGGTTTCGGAGCCGTGCCATCAAGTTTCACTGTACCGCTGATTGAAGCCGCGTTGGGATCCGCAGCCCGAGCTTTGAGGTGCCAAATTCCGAGAATACAAAGCACCGCAAGTATTGCCACAGATGTTTTCTTAGTCATGTTCAGATGTCGCCCTTTCGTTTGGGATCATTTAATTTGGCAGTTCGACGGCTAGAGCAATCAGAGATCATAATCGACAGGTACTTGAGCCTCGTGCCAGTTATTTTACCTTGCGCTCGAGGCTAGGTAAGCGATTGCGCTCTCAGGAGACGAACAAAACAAGAACGGGCAAAGCATACCACGAAAGGAGATTGGCTTGGCAAGTCCCTCAGCGATCAGTAGTGGGCCAGTTTAGTCTGGAAACTGACCCACGATACCATCACTGTGCCGGTGCTGCGGGTGCCGGGGCGCTGGGCGGGGTCTGACCTGCTGCCACGAGATGCTTTTTATTGCTCAAGGTGCGGATGAAATGGACTACATCCCACATCTGGTCGGGCTTCATGGCATCGTGGAAGTCCGGCATCGGAGTGCCGTCCAGGCCAGTCATCAGATCACGGAACATTTCCCGATTCGTATCTCCGCACTTAAACTCTCGTCCGCTGGTGAAGTCAAAAGGCACGATGGGATAGCCCTTGCTATCGGTAAGGGTTGAAGCCGACGGACCATTGCCCCGCCCGTCTTTGCCGTGACAGGACCAGCAGTTATTACTCTGGAAGAGGTCTGCGCCGCGCTTTATGCTGTCGGGCGTATCTGGCGTCTCAGCAGGAATAGTGACGGCTGGATCTGGCTTCTCGTCTTTGAAGCGAGGAGAGAAACTCTTAACGTACGCGACCAAGTCAACGCGATCCTGGCGCGCCAACGGCCTCCATGCAGGCATCCCGCTCGCATGCATGCCGCGGCCGATGGTGTCGAACAGGTCGCTGTCCAAGGGCAGACTTCCGCTGGGAGTGGACCGGCACTTATATACGCCTTTGGTAAAGTCCCGGGGTTTGGGATCCAAATAAGGAGCGCTCTCGCCCGTTCCGTCGCCGAACTGACCGTGACAGAAAATGCAGTAGCGCTGGTAGAGTGCTTTGCCGCGATCGGCGTTGCCTACCAAATTGCCGACGCGAGTCTCTTGCCCGAAGGCAGCTAGACTCGACAGGAGGACAAAGAAGGCCGCGCTACCGGCCAAACCGACTTTGATGCGCATGATACCGTTCTCCTCTCTCCTAGAAATCAAAATCAAACCCCATCAGATAGCTGTCGTCAATGTCGGATTTGCCTGAAAGCGTGGGAACTCCTTGATTAACAATGCGGCTATACTCTTGTACCCAGGCCAAGCCGGCTCGAGGGTTCATGATGGGATAATAGCGATACCCGATGGTCCAGGTATCGAGATTGCCCAAATTGCCCTTAGTCGTAGGATTAGCCTGCTTTGCCATTTGAACAAGCTCGTACTTGGTCATCAAGATAAAGCGGGGATTGTAGTTGTAATGAGCTTCCACGAACCCGCCGTTCCAGGATGGCCCGATCGCTCCCGGCGGCAATAACGTGGGCTGATTCGACGGGACCGAGTTGCCCAGGAAAACGTTGTCGTGTCCATGCTCGTAGAACGTTTGGAAATCGAACTTTTTCACATACCACTGCCCATACGCACCAATGCGATAAAAGCCTTTATCTCCCTGCCCTGTGCCCGCGATCGGCGCGCCATTCGTGGTCTGGTAGTAGGTTGGGGATTCTCCGATGAAACTGTAGAGGCCTATCCGTTGCAGGCCCAATCCCGGCACATCAAAACTTTGATTGAAGTTTGCGTAGAGGTCATAGGCTTGGCTTCCCTGCAAACCGGCGGCGCCGTTACTGTTGTTGACCACGGCGACAGAGTAGCGCGTGTGGTCGTCGGGCGTGTGGCCCGAGACCTCAACGCCTAGCTGTGAGCCGCCGATACCAAAGAACAAATTGTTGTCGCCCGGCGGAGTGAAAAAATAATTGTAGTAAGTGCTTCCTACGTTACTCAGAAACAGAACACGCTCTTGTGAAATCGGCTCATCCAGTTCAAATCTGCCCATCTTGATGTTGAGCCAGGGCGATTTGAACAGATTGTCAAGGCGCACCCACAACTCGGATACGCCGGCCCCCGAGTTCGAGAAGTAAGGCTGGGCAAAGAAGGAGATATTCTTCGACAGTGTGCCAGCTGTAACGACGTCGATACCGCTAGCATCGAAGCCCGATTGAGAGACGGAGGACTCTACCAGGCCGCTGCTATTGCTGCCTGGAACCGTGTCCACTGCGACGCGATTATTGCTCTCCCGGTGCCAGGTGGGCTGCACACGGAACATGATTGGCCAGTAGCCCGGTTGCGAATAGATGGGAGAGTCGCGGTCGTTGCCGAGCTGATATCCGTTGTCTTTGAAGGTCTGGCCGAAGTTGTTAAGCATGGGCCAGGCTTCGTGACAGGCCGAGCACGGAAGACCGTACTTGCGCGCAAAAGCGGGAATAGCATGCGCCGGCGCGGCAAGTGCCAATAACGCTGCCCCCAGCAACAATTGCGCGGCAACCTTTTTCACAGCCCCAATTTCCATGTCCTTGCTCCTTAGAGGTTTCGGCTCCATGAAGTTTCGGGCGCGCAATTCCTGCCGGCCCAGCCAAGTAGCAAATGCCGACGCGGCCACCAACAGGTAGCGGAGTCCCGAACGTGCTGTTTCAATGACAATTTCACGATAGAGGGTGGTATCCGTGATTCCTCAGATCCAGCCCACCTTGTTGCCACTCAATGCGCACGATCCTCTATCGCCCAACTTCATGCCGTCGCCGTGGTAATGGAGCGCCGAGTTTGTCCCAAACTCAAATCGCCCCGGCCTTGGCATCTCGCGCGCACCTAAATAAAAACACAATTCTGTTCTCGGTTGTGTTGACAATCTAGGAACCCGGGTCAGCAAACTAGTCCACTGCGAAGCGATTGCTTGCTCTACTCAGGGAAGGGCGGGAAGATTCGAAACCGGCGCGGAATGGCACGAGCAGTCGGGCAGGCCTAAGAAACTCTGACGCGATCGGGGACTGGTTTCGTGGCCGCGTAATTTCTAGCACGAGTTTCAAAAGCGGCTTTTCACATACAATCGTGTGATGAAGACGATCGCCCTCGAAGAGCACTTTGTTACCACCAGTTTCCTGAAAGCGACCGGCGCTTACGGCAGCGACGCGCCTCCGCGACTCCAGCAGATGCAAGCGCAGCTACTCGACCTCGGCTCGGGGCGCATCGCTGCGATGGACGAGGCCGGTCTCGATCTGCAGGTCCTCTCGCTAACTACGCTGGTTGGCAACCTGCAGGCGTCAACCGCGACTGCGGTTCTTCACGATGTGAATGATGAGTTGGCTGCGGCTGTGCGGGCTCATCCCGGCCGTTTCGCCGGCTTTGCCGCGCTGAACACGAGGGATCCGGCGGGCGCGGCGAAAGAGTTCGAACGCTGTGTCAGCACTTTGGGTTTCAGGGGCGCACTACTTTCCGGAACTACTGACGGCGAGTTTCTTGACCAACCTAAGTTCATCCCTATCTTCGAGGCTGCAAGCGCGCTAGGCGTCCCCATTTACGTGCATCCGGCGCCTCCTCCCAAAGCGGTAAAAGACGTCTATTTTTCCGGGCTCCCCGGGGAGACTGGCCTGGTTCTCTCAATCGCCGGCTGGGGTTGGCACGCGGAGACTGGGCTGCACAGCCTGCGCCTCATCGTTTCTGGACTTTTCGACCGTTTTCCGGAATTGCAAGTCATCATCGGCCACATGGGGGAAGGCGTGCCTTACGCGCTCGTCCGTTCCAATCAGTTGCTGACCGCCGTGGCCAGGAACCTCAAACTTTCCGTCGCGGAATATTTCCATCGGAATTTCCACGTCACCACTAGTGGATATTTCACCTTGCCACCGTTCCAGTGCGCATACGACGTCGTGGGGATCGACCGCCTGATGTACTCGGTCGACTATCCGTTCAGCCCGAATACGCAAGGACGGGATTTTCTCAACTCTCTCAAACTCAGTGACGGTGATAAGGCCAAGCTGACGCATGCGAATGCGGAGGCTCTGCTTAAGCTTTGACTTGCGAATATGCGGTCAACTAAGAGATGCGAACAAACAGTCGGGATACTGGTTGCGACGCGACGCATCAAGGCGGGCAACTACCAATCACAAGCGCACTTTCGCAAACTGCGGTAAACTGCTTTGCGCAGACTTGCGGTTATGGTCCCTCGGACCACATTTTCCGTTTTCAAAACTCAGGAGATCTCGATGCGTGTTTTTAGGCTTGCGATCGTTATGGTTCCGGTTTGCCTCGTGCTGGGCGTCGTTGGCGTCTACTCTCAGACCACACCCTCCACACAAGACACGCCGCCATCACAAACCACGACCTCGCCACAAACCGCGCCCTCATCGCAAACCGCATCCACGCCAGAAAAAAAGGCTTCCCCATGGGCAGTCAAACCTAAGCCGCCGGTCCCACCTCCACCACCTCCTAAATTGGAGCACTTCGATCTCAGCGAGATCGATAAAACGCTCGATCCCTGCCAGGACTTCTATCAATACGCCTGCAGCAAGTGGAATGCCGCCAACCCGATTCCGGCGGACCAGGTGGCCTGGGGAACCGGCAGCGGGTTGCAGTACTGGAACGAGAGTGTCTTGCGCGATGCCATGCAAAAGGCAAGAAAGGACACCGGCAACCGCCCCGACTACGAGCAGAAGATTGGAGATTATTGGGCGGCCTGCATGGACGAAGAAACGATCGAGGGAACGCCGCCAACAAGGGTTCTCGATGCCGGGATGAACTATATCGACCGCATGAAAAGCAAGTCGGATCTGGCCGATCAAGTGGCGCATATCCACCTGGCGATTCCGGGCGCGTGGCAGGGCGACGACAATCAGACGCGAGCGGTGCTACTGGGCTTCGGCCAACAACAAGCTTATGACGACGCGAGCAAAGTTGTAGCTTCTATCGATCAGGGTGGATTGGGATTGCCCAACCGCGACTTTTATTTGAAGGACGATGACAAGACGAAGGAGATTCTTAGCAAGTACGAGGCGCATATTGCCGAGATGCTCGTGCTCGGCGTTTCGGCGGAAGACGCGGACCAAGGCGCTGCCGACGCGAAGACAGTTATCGCGATCGAAACCGCCTTGGCACAAGCGCAGATGGACAATGTCGCGCGGCGTGACCCGAAAAATCTGAACAACAAAATGAGTTTGAAGCAGGTGGAGAAACTGACTCCTTCGTTCGATTGGAAAACCTACCTGGAGATTGTCCAAGCCCCGTCGTCTTCTCCTTACTATCTGGTCAGTTCGCCCAAATTCTTCAGCAGTCTCGAATCGCTCATTCAACAGTATTCGGTCGATGACTGGAAAATGTATTTGCGCTGGCACCTGATCCACGGTTCCGCGCCCTATCTGAACAGACCTGTCGTCGACAACAACTGGGATTTTTATGCTCACACATTGATGGGGGCAAAAGAACAGCTACCCCGGTGGCGGCGCTGTGTGCGCACCGCCGACCGCGATCTCGGGATGGCTCTCGGGCAGGCGTACGTAGCCGCGGCGTTCCCACCGGAGAGCAAACAGCGCACCGTTGACATGGTCCATGACATCGAGGGGGCTCTGGATCGGGACATAACCGATATTGACTGGATGCAGCCGCCGACCAAGGCGCAGGCGAAGGTCAAGCTGCACGCGATCGAGGATAAAATCGGATACCCCGACCACTGGCGGGATTATTCGTCGGTGAAAATCACTCCCAAGAGCTACCTCGAGAATGTTCACGAGGCCACTGCCTTCGAATTTCATCGCCAGCTCAGCAAGATCGGCAAGCCCGTTGATCGCTCGGAATGGACCATGACGCCTCCGACCATCAACGCGTACTACGATCCGCAGTTGAATACCATCAACTTCCCCGCCGGAATTTTGCAGCCGCCGTACTTCGACACCACTATGGACAACCCGGTGAACTACGGAGCCATCGGCATGGTAATCGGACACGAAATTACGCACGGTTTCGACGATCAAGGCCGCAAGTTCGATGCTAAGGGGAACCTGCGTGATTGGTGGACGCCAGAGGACGCGAAAGCTTACGACCAACGGGCTCAGTGCATCGCGGACGAATACACCGAAGAGATTCCAGAGGCTGGGGTCAAGCAGAACGGGCACTTGACCCAGGGCGAAGACACCGCCGACAACGGTGGGTTGCGCTTGGCCTTGATGGCGGTAGACAAAAAACTGCAGTCAGAAAGCAAGTCGCTGGACGCCCAGGAGCCGGATGGCTGGACACCGCGGCAGAAATTCTTTCTTTCCTACGGTTACTCGTGGTGTGAGGAACTTCGTCCCGAAATGATGCGGACCATTGTGCTAACAAACCCGCACTCGATCTCGAAATACCGGGTGAACAATGTCGTTTCCAATATGCCCGAATTTCAGCAAGCGTTTTCCTGCAAGCCAGGAACGCCCATGGTGCGAGCCAAGCAGTGCCGGGTCTGGTGAGACTTTCTTGAACATTCTGAAGGGACAGTTGGCGGTGGGTTACAGAAATCAATGAGCGGCTCTGCAAGAAACCCAGGAGTTGCGGACGTCCTGAAGGATTCTCCGCGAGCCTCTTCCACTCCTAAGACGACCCGGCAATGGATTTACGCAAAGCCACTCGAAAACGGCGAGCTCCGTCCCCAACACTTTGACCTTCGAGACGTCACGTTGCCAGAACTCAAAGCTGGCGAAGCGCTGGTCCGAGTGAAGCTGATCAACATTCATTCCAACACGCGCATGCGCATGGCCACCCAGGCCATTCGTCCAAGCGAAACCGATGCAGCGAACTATGCGTGCGCGGAAGTCATCGAGTCGCGCACGCCGACGTTTCAGAAAGGCGACATCGTCGCCTGCCAGACCGGCTGGCAAGAGCATCAAGTGATCAGCACGGGGGCGGCCGCGGTGGGATTCGGAGTGGCGAGCGAACTTATTAAGGCTCTGAACGGAACGAACTCACCGTGGACCTACAAGTTCCGGCCGGCCATGGCGAAGCTGTGGCCTGCGGAAGTGCTGATGGACGTCTTCGGGAGCTCGGGAATGACGGCGTATTTTGGCGCGCGTGAATGCGGTCCGCTGGTGCCGTCGGATCGGGTGGCAGTCGCCGCAGCAACTGGATCGGTAGGGTCCATCGTTGCGCAACTCGCGAAGGCTGCCGGCTGCTACGTCGTCGGATTTGCTGGTGGCCACGAGCGGTGCGATTGGGTTGTAAAGAATCTCGGGATCGACCGGTGCATCGACTATCGTGCCGCCGACTTTAGGAATCAACTCAAGGATGCCTTCCCCAACGGCATCGATGTCTACTCGGATGGCGTTGGTGGCTCTCTCACCGAAATCGTCGTGGAACAAATTAAGCCGGACGGACGATTATTCTCCTATGGGGGAGTAATCGCCTTCTATGCGAATGAGTCCATGCCTGAGAGCCAGCCCTTCAACATTCGCAATCAGCCCTTCGACATTCGCAAGTCCTTTGGCATTTCGGATAACGTCGAGATACTCCTGAAGCAGAAGAACATCAAGACCGAGCCTTTTCGGCTCCATGTTTTCTATCACGAGCGACTGAAGGCGGAGGACGACCTTTCGCAGTTCATGCTTGCTGGCAAGTTGAAGCCGATTCACAACGTGGTAGACGGTTTCGAGAACCTGCCTCAAGCCATCGCCGATCTCTATCAAAATCGTCGCCCCGGAAAGCTGCAGATCCGCTTATAGATGAGTCAATAAGACACGCCGGGCAGCCTCTCCTATCGCTGTCGCGCTATCGCCCAAGTTGGCGGCGCCTCACGGATGACATTTTATTTCAATGCGGAGAAGAGTAGGCCCACCAGTATTCTCAGCATTCTCGACAATTTCCATCGAGCGCATTGGCTCCGGCTCCGACCAGCGTATTTTCCAGACGCCGGGGTGAGGCGGCGTGGTTATGCTCGGCTGGTCCTGAACGCTGCCATCCGGCTTATGAAAGCGGATGTGGGAGGTCTTGCCCCCGGTATCCCAACTTAGAAAGAAACTTGGCCAGCGGTGATGATGCATCGGGATGAGCGTCCCCGCCGGCGGGGTTGGGATTTCGAGCACCCGAACGAACGCGTTTTCGAAGATAACTTTGTGACTGATGGGCGCGGCTTCGACGGCGTCGTAGCCGTCGGGGTATTGCGATTTGTCTTGTCCGTAGAGATAAAAAGCTCCCGCGGACATCACAAGAGAAACCGCGATTACAACGCCGATCAATCCTCGTCGTGGCGGACGGAGCAGCCTTCCTGGTAGGTTCATGCAGCGCAGTATAACGATTTTATTGCGGAATCGGAAGTCTATATCAGAATCTCGCGTGGCGCGTCCGGCGTCGTTCCCCTCAATTGCCAATGGCAAACATGTCGCCGCTATTCAGAGTATAGATCCTCCCGTCCCGGCCAATCGAAACGGGAGTGTAAGCTGCGTCGGTCGCCTGCTGCAGAAAGATTTTTGCTTTTAGTGTCCCGCCCTGTTTGATTACGAATAGGTTTCCATCCTCATTGTCGCCGTACACATTCCCATCGTCGTCAACGGCAGGCGCATTGACGCACCACTCAAAATTGTCGGAGCTTTTGTAGCTCCATTCAGGGACCAGGTCGGCACTCAGCTGGGTTATGTAATAAGGTCCGTTGGTCTCGTAATAGTTGTTCTTCGTGATCACCGAATACGTGCCATCGTGAACGTAGATGGCAGGAGTTTCGTCCCAACCAAAATTGTAGAAGGTCAAATACTTCCCCGCGGTGTTGAACTTCAGCAGATAGCCCCGGACGCTGCTTCCGCCCAAAACGCCAAGCAAGACGCAGCCGTCGGGAAGAACCACTGGGCTCGCAGAGGCAGCATCGTAGACCTCGCCCGTAATCTTGCTCTTGCCCAGATTCGTCAGGGAGGTGTGCCACTTCGCCGTCAAATCGGAATTCACCGCGACCAGGTATGCGTCGTAAGGATTGAAATGCGCAGCGGTTGCGGTGTAAATCGTCGCGCCATCGGCCGAAACTGCAGGCGAAACATTGACCCCGGGGCGTTGCGAACCATGCGTCGTTGCTTTCGCTGTGAGCTTCGAATAGCTGACCTTCTGAACTACGCCCGCCGGCGTAATCTTGACCAGCCAT
>Ga0206812_1092_pt1 | contig 19045 bp, 14 predicted proteins | sample Alteio_BWOrgCont_54_FD_152912 | JGI IMG/M metagenome (GOLD analysis project Ga0206812, IMG submission 152912) | Enriched cells from forest soil in Barre Woods Harvard Forest LTER site, Petersham, Massachusetts, United States -... | ecosystem: Environmental > Terrestrial > Soil > Temperate forest >... | reverse complement strand
GATCTGTTGTTTTCTCGAATTTTTCAATCACTTCTTTCAATACTGTCTTAGTTTATTAAGTTCATTGGTTCAGTGGTATCATTAGTTCATTGGTAACTGCGATACATGGATCAAAGGAATAAAATAGACAAATAAAAAATAGGTTAGGTACATTAACCAGCATGCTCATACCAATGAACAACTGAACTAATGAACCAATCAACCAGAAGAAATTCAGGTGCCTATATCGGCGGTGTCCACCTCTTCCCATTCCGAACAGAGAAGTTAAGCCCGCCAGAGCCGATGGTACTGCAGTAAAATGTGGGAGAGTAGGTCGGTGCCAAATCTTACTGTGTCCGCCCAGATGGCGGATCAAGTAGCCCTTCATCTAACGATGAGGGGCTTTCTTGTTTATAGGCCCCGCTAAATCCCGTAGATACCCGGAATTGTCCCATAAAATCCCTAAACCGCAACTCCCGTGTACTCCTGCACTTTTTGGATAAAGTGCGTCAACTCGAAAGGTTTTTTGATCAGGTCGTCGGCGCCGCACTCGTCTTTTATTTTTTCGATATCATAGTTGGCCGACACCAATATAACCGGTATGTGTTTTAGGTCACTGTCGTTTTTAATGTACTCACAAATAGACGTTCCACTGTACCCGGCCAGGTTCAGATCAAGGAGCACTAAGTCAACCTGTTTATAGCTGCGTTTGTCCCTGATACTTTCCTCATCATTCAAACTGATCACCTTGTACCCCTCAATCTCAAGCAGGATGCAGATCATCTCCGCTATAATGGGTTCATCTTCTATTACCAATATCTTCTTCTTCATAGTTTCCGGGCTGCTTTTTGCCAACGGATGCCATGCAATAATAGCACCAAAATTGCTTGCTGCCGGTATTGAGCGTGATTTTTTGAAAAGCAGGTTCCTGGCCCTGTAGGTACCGGTAGCCCCGCTATCCGCTTATACTGCGCGAGGCCTTAGCCACGGCCTGTCACACTGAGGCCCCCGAAGTGCCGGTATCCGCTGGTACCGGGTTTAGGTGGGTTGGGCTTGTGCCCAGAATCGTAGATTGCAAATCCGGACCAACGGGATTATAAAGCATTAAACTCGCGGAAATAGGGTATTTTACGCCCTGTCAATATTTATAATAAACATTTGCATATACTAAAAATATTAGTATATTGCGATGCTTGTTTAAGAAGTTGCTTTCGGCAAAAACGTAAAAAAAGAATTTCTTATTATATCTATCATTGACAAATAGGTCTTAATGGGTTTGTTCTTAAAGCTAAATTTTAATGTTAGACTTTAGTATATTAAAAAGACAGAATCCTCTCTTCAAATTAATTAATTTTGAAGTTATGAGTGACGTTTTTTCCAAGGACAAGAGGAGTGAGGTGATGAGTAAAATCAGGTCAAAAAATACAAAACCTGAAATAATCGTAAGGAAATTCCTATTTGCAAAGGGCTTTAGATTTAGAATTCATGATAAAAAATTACCTGGGAAACCAGATATAGTTTTAAAAAAATTTGCAATAGTTATTTTTATTAATGGATGTTTTTGGCATGGGCATATTAATAATAATTGTAGAAATGCTAAGTTACCAAAATCGAATGCCTTCTTTTGGAAGAATAAAATAATTGGAAATATGCAAAAGGATGAACGGAATATTAATCTATTAAAAGAATTGAGATGGAATGTCATAACTATTTGGGAGTGCCAGCTGAAAGGAAAGTTCTTAAATGATACTCTCGAAAGCTTGCTTACAAGCATTCTTGGAAATATTTCAAATACGCATTAGTAAGCTTTAATTATTATAGTTTAAATAGTCAAGAAAGATTAATGGGTTACGAGCTTTTAAATTTAAATGAAGTCCTATATATTTGCATACTAAAAATAGCATAAAAATGAATCAAGATCTTTTTGGGAATACAATCGAAGAAAATACTCTAACAATTAAATACAAAAAAGCTAATTCAAAATCCAAAAATGGAGCACACAACTCTACTAGCAGATATAAAAGCTTAAAGGAATCACTTGATAATGATATTTTAACAAATTGGAATTGGGAAGCCATCGATACAACCATTATTCCTGAAAATTCCTCAGTTATAACTTTCATTGATTTATTTTCCGGAGCGGGAGGGATATCAGTAGGCGCAACTAACGCGGGATTTAAAAAGCTTTGTAGCGTCGAAATTGATAGTGATGCTTCCAACACGATCAGGAAAAATTTCCCAAAATCTCATCATTTTGAAACACCTATTCAAGATTTAAAAGAATCAGATTTAGATAAGGTTTTAAAAGAAGAACGGGTCAATGTGATCTTTGGTGGACCGCCTTGTCAAGGGTTTTCTGTAGCAGGCCTACGCAATCCCTCAGACCCTAGGAACAAATTATTTCAAGAGTATGTGAGAATAGTAACCCATTTACAACCAGAATTTGTTGTATTAGAAAATGTGCCAGGAATATTAACTATGGAAGGTGGGAAGGTGTATAAAGAGATTATAAAACAATTTGCAGATGCTGGATATCCAAATATGACTGTTAGGATATTAGAGGCAGCTACATTTGGCGTGCCTCAATTACGGACAAGAGCAATATTTATTGCAAATAGGCTGGGTTTAACAAATCCTTATCCGAAAGAGCTTTTTTATAAGGGCAACTACAAATCAATAGAAAGTTCAATTGATGACTTGAAATACGAGGAGAGAAATGCTGCTATAAATCATGAATGGACTAAACATTCGCATAAATTGGAAGAAAGAATTGCAAAAATACCACATGGCGGATCTTTATATGAAACTTTCAGAGACGCATACAAAAGACAATATAAAGGAGTACCGAGTATGACCGTTAAAGAGAACCATGGAGGATGCCATGTTCATTATGAATTAAATAGAGTTTTATCTGCAAGAGAAATGGCACGACTGCAAACTTTTCCTGATGATTTTATATTTACTGGATCGTTTAAGCGAGCATATTGGCAGATAGGGAATGCTGTTCCTTGTCTTATGGCTGAGCATATAGCAAAAGCAATAAAAATTAAATTATCGAAATACAATATGCAGATTTAATTTTTCATCGCATTATTTAGACTGTCCCTCCAAGCTTCAATGTCATACCAACCGCAACCCACGCATCCTTCCTCCGCGACCTTTCCCATTTTTGGAACATTGTCAGGCCAATTCTCATTTCCTTTATAAAAATAGTTTATGCCAAATAGCTTGCCTCTTTTATCAGTTTGGAAACATTTTCTGCATACCTCACGCTTTTGCTGATTTCTTTGATTATCTATAAGTTGGAATTTTTCTTTTATCTCCTTTTCTGACATCTCTTCAGAGTTTTCAGCTAAGGTATCTTCATCCCATCGTATTTCTGGAAACTTATGATCAGGCAATAAACCTTGCTTATTAGACGATTTTAGTTCGTAAACATTAATCTCATTTAATGTTTTTATAACTTTTGCTCTAAATTTGGCTGACATAACTTCATACCCAGTCACACCGCCTTTGGGAATGGGCACGAGAAGTATATGCGTGCCATTGTGATTTTTGTTAGTGTCTGTTGATAATGTGTAGCCAAAATCTTTTATATCTTGAATTCTTCTGGCCCAATTTGGATTGTTCGGAAAATCATCTTTTACACTACACCAGGCCAATCCGATTAATTTATCAAAGAAGCCTTTCGTTGTTTCTTTTCCACTCATTTCATTTTTCCAGCGAGCAACTTCAGTCTTTTTAAAGTCATTTATTTTCTCTTTGGTAAATGTGGTATATATTAGTTTCAAATAATCAACTAGTTCGTTAGAATGCTCAATAACTAAGCCCGTCCTTCGATAAAAATATGGTATAGAAGTACTCCACTTAAATCCGTCTGGTTGTATAAAAGTTAAATCTATATATTTTTCTGATGCTTTGTTATGGTCTCTAAGCTTATCAACCACTATGGATTTATCTAAACCTTCATCAACTAATAATTTCTTTATTTCATCTATTTTCATGCAATCTTGGTTTTAAATAAATCTTCAATACTTACTTCAAGGGCATTCGCAATTTTTTGGATGTTAATAAGAGTAATATTTTTTTCTGCCCTTTCAATCATGCCAATATATGTCCTATGTAGATTTGCTTTATGAGCAAGCTCTTCTTGAGAAATTCCCAATTGTTTGCGAAGTATTCTTACATTTTCACCAAATCGGTTTAATATTTCACTGTCAGCTATCATGCTAATTAAAGTATGCATAAAACTAAGCTTAGTTAGAATAATGCGCCACATACTATAGTTAGCAATTAGATATTGGTATAAGGGTATTTTCCCTATATTAGCTTTATGAAAAAAGGACGCTTAGAGGCTTTCAGCGATGGGGTGGTGGCTATTATCATTACCATTATGGTGCTGGAGTTAAAAATACCCGAGCATGGCAACGATTGGAAAGCGCTTGCCCCCATGCTGCCTTTCTTCCTGAGTTATGTGCTCAGTTTCGTCAACGTTGGTATTTACTGGAACAATCACCACCACATGTTTTACCTGGTGAGTAATATTACCGGGGGCGCGCTGTGGGCTAATCTGAACCTGCTGTTCTGGTTGTCGCTGATCCCTTTCGGTACGGGGTGGATGGCTAATAATCATTTTGCATCCGTGCCGGTAGCTGTTTATGGGGGTATACTGATCATGTGCGGAGCGTCGTACGCGCTGCTCTCCGGCATACTGATAAGCCATTGCGGCAAAAATTCGGAACTGGCCCAGGCGATCGGTAAAGACTGGAAAGGAAAACTTTCCGTAGTTATTTATGCCGCAGCGGTAGCCATCGCATTTAAATTGCCTTTGGTATCCTGCGCACTATATGTAGTGGTAGCCTGCATGTGGTTCATCCCCGACAGGCGGATTGAGAAGGTAGTAGCCTCACCTAAATCCTCTCCGGGGGAGAGGACTTAAAAAGCGTACAGCAATCAATAAATCAATAATTAAAACAGGGTTGCAGTTTTATACGGAAATAGAACCCTCTCCCCCGGAGAGGGCAGGGTGAGGCTAACCCACCCCCGTGCCTGGCTTAAATATTTTTGTGGATGGGGTAAAAGCCAGGCAGGGCAGGTTTCTAATTATACCAATTAGAATGATAAAATATCCTGAGAATTAATTGTTCCCTCTTAACTGTTTGTGTATGAATACATACGCAATCCACAGTGTGGTGGTTTTTTGTGGAAAACAAAATCGCCTTAATCCTATAAAAGAATAAACTTGAGAGTATCCCGTTCCGTATAAATACCCGGAACTGCGCGCAGGAACAGAGACTTAATATTAAGTAGCTGTAATTTAAGGATTCCTTTATACAGAGTTAAAATTATGGATATAGTAAAACACTATCCTTGTACAACGAAGTTTTATACCCCAACTTTAAAATGGAATTAATAGCTGTGGGTGCGCGTCGCCTCAAATTGTTGCTTTTCTTCCTGCTGGCAGGCATACAGATCAACTGCTTTGCACAATCCACCCCCCTTGCTAAACGCTTTCGCCCATAATGATTATTGTCATAAACACCCTTTGTACGATGCGCTCGAAAACGGGTTCACCAGCATCGAGGCGGATATATTTTTAAAGGATGGCAAGCTGATCGTAGCGCACATTTTCCCGTACTTCAAAGGCAAACGTACCCTGGAGGCGCTTTATCTGCAACCCTTGTTTGAGCGCGTAACCAATAACGATGGCAAGGTGTATGCAGGTTACAATAGCCCCATAGTTTTAATGATCGACGTAAAAACAAATGCGGATAAAACGTACGAGGCGTTAATGCCCCTGCTGGAAAAATACAAGTCGATGTTATCAGTTTACCAGGATGGCAAAGTGGTTAACCGTGCAGTTACGATCGTTTTATCAGGGCACAAACCTTACCGGCTAATCGAGAACGAACAAAACCGGTTGGCTTTTATTGACGAGGACCTGCGCAAAGTGCAGCGCGATTCCGGCACCACCAACGTATTTACCATGGCAAGCTGCAAATACTCCAAACTGTTAAAATGGGACGGCAGGGGAATTATTTCGACCAAGGAGAAAAACAGGTTGTGCAACATTGTAATTATGGCGCATAAAATGGGCGAAAAAGTAAGGCTTTGGGCTTCGCCCGAAAAAAAGGTAGTGTGGGACGAGCTCCTCAGCTGCGGTGTCGATCTCATCAATACCGACCGGCTGCCCGTACTCAAAAAATATCTCAACTCACGGGCGGTTGTGCTGGCGAAGTTGAATTGATTGTTGGCCTGATTGAAATATTTGTATTGGTTCCAACAATCATCGTCCCGCTCAATTGCCGCGGAGGCTTTGTCACTTTTGTCGCGACAAAAGTAACCAAAAGCGCTTGTCAGTAGAAAGGCTTCTTTGCGCTCTTGGCCTTTGCGCACAATCAGTCAAAACCGCGGGCTGCAAAATGTTGCCCTACTTCGTTCGCTCTGCCCCACGCTTCAGCAACTATTGCTATGCCCTTTCCACCACACAAGGCCACCATTGTTTTGCCTGATTTTGGCCGAAGCTGTTCTGCTGACGGGGAAACAAAAAAAGAGCGTTGGTCTGACAGAAAAGCGGGCCGGGCGTATGGCGGGAATGACGGTTTAGCTTTTGCTATGTGCGGAGCACTACAAAAGCGTAAAGAACCGGCAGGGCGGGCTGAAGCTTTTTTCTGTCTTGACCTTTTGGTTACTTTTGGGTCAAGCCAAAAGTAACTAGGCCCTCCCGCGGCTATGAGCGGGACGGAACACTGTCTGAACCAGGAATATTCTTAAAATGAAAATATTATCTTAAAAATTCATTTGATAATCAAGTTATTATTCAATTTATATTCAAAATAAATTACAATTAGTTAGATCCGGCAAATAGTAAACTTAGTAATGTTCCCTACCTTCGGGATCAAGTATTATTAAGGAACAGATCATAGGTTCCTGCATTTTTAATCACCGTTTACTATGGATGATTTTATAGCCGCCAGGTCTCAAATGGCGTTATCGCTTGGGTTTCATATCGTGTTTTCGTGCATCGGGATGGTGATGCCCTTTTTTATGGCGATCTCTCATTTTTACTGGCTCAAAACCAAGGATCCGGTTTATAAAAACATCACCAAAGCATGGAGCAAAGGCGTAGCCATATTTTTTGCTACCGGGGCGGTATCTGGTACGGTATTGTCATTTGAGCTCGGTCTGCTGTGGCCAAAGTTCATGGAACACGCCGGCCCTATATTCGGGATGCCATTCTCGCTGGAAGGCACCGCTTTCTTTATAGAAGCTATCGCGCTGGGATTTTTTCTTTACGGATGGGAGAAGTTCAATCCCTGGTTTCATTGGTTTACCGGGGTCATCGTAGGTATCAGCGGTATTGTATCCGGCATATTGGTGGTAGCCGCAAACAGCTGGATGAACAGCCCCGCCGGGTTTGATTATGTAAACGGTCAATACCTGAATATCGACCCAATAAAAGCGATGTTCAATGCCGCCTGGTTTGAGCAGGCGCTGCATATGTCGATTGCCGCTTTTGCAGCTACCGGGTTTGCAGTGGCAGGCGTACACGCGCTGATGATCATACGGAAGAAAAACGCGAAGTTCCATTATATGGCTTTCCGCATCGCCATTGTATTTGCCGCCGTTGCAGCAATATTGCAGCCCTTAAGCGGTGACATTTCGGCGAAGAGTGTAGCCAAACGTCAGCCCGCCAAACTGGCCGCTATGGAGGCGGATTTTAAAACAGAAAGATCGGTGCCATTAATTATCGGGGGAATCCCGGATACGAAAACTAAGAAAGTAAACTATGCCATTAAGATCCCCGGCCTGCTCAGTTTTATGACCTATGATGATTTTAACGCCGAAGTGACCGGCCTCGACAGGATACCCGTCAAAGACCAGCCGCCCGTGGCTATTGTACATTATGCTTTTCAGATCATGGTGGGTTTGGGTATGCTGATGCTGGGGCTGTCGCTGCTTTATTTTTTCGCCCTGATAAAAAAGAAAAAGTGGTTTAAAGCCAACTGGTTTTTGAAATTGTTTGTCGCGGCTATACCGCTGGGCTTTATCGCCCTCGAGGCTGGATGGACGGTTACCGAAGTGGGCCGCCAACCCTGGATCATCCAGGGGGTGATGCGAACTGCTGATGCCGTTACCCCAATGCCGGGTATCCACTATTCGTTTTACCTGTTCACAGCGGTGTACCTGTCATTGAGTTTGGTGGTGATATTTATGCTGTACCGGCAAATAAAAATGGTGCCCAAAATGTATGATACTGAAATTGCTGATCCGATTAGTTAAACCCTCAAAGCCATGATGCTATACGTTGTGATCGTTTATTTATGGGTAGCGCTGTTATTATACCTACTGCTCGGTGGGGCCGATTTTGGCGCGGGTATCATTGAGCTGTTCACTTCCGAAGATAACAAAGCGAAGGCACGTAAGCTGATGTACGAGGCTATCGGCCCAATATGGGAGGCAAACCATATGTGGCTCATTATTGCCATCGTGATCCTGTTTGTAGGTTTTCCTGGCATCTACGCCACCATGTCTATACACCTGCATATCCCATTAGTCATTATGCTATTAGGGATCATCGCCCGCGGTACTGCCTTCGCCTTCAGGAACTATGATGCCGTGCATGATAATATGCAGAAGGTGTACAACAAAATATTTGTTTATTCCAGCTTTATCACGCCTTTGTTTTTGGGGGTCATCGCCGGCAGCGCTGTTTCCGGGCAGATCGATATCCACGCCAATACCTTTTTATCCGCTTATATTTATAGCTGGTTCAACTGGTTCTCTATTACCATAGGGTTTTTTACGGTGGCTTTGTGCGGATATGTGGCCGCTATTTACCTCATCGGCGAAGCAAACGACCCGGCAGAAAAGAAAAGATTTGTACGCAAAGCCTGGCAAATGAATATTGCCGCGGTGGTAGCAGGGGCCCTGGTTTTCATTGCCGCCATTGACGATGGCATACCGTTGGTGCAGTGGGTTTTTGGCAATCCGGTTGGTATTATCGCTGTTGCCGCGGCTACAATATCGCTCGTTATATTATGGTACTTCATCATCCGGGGCAGGTCAAAAAGCCTTCGTCTGCTGGCAGGCCTCCAGATCACCATGATATTGCTCACCACAACTTATAAGCATTATCCCAATATCGTCGTACTTAAAAATGGGGGCTACCTGTCGCTCATCGAAAATAAGGGTGCCGATAAAGCCATTGAAGCGTTGGGTTGGGCCCTCTTGATCGGCAGTGTGTTTATACTACCTGCTTTGGTCTATTTGATCTATAGTTTTCAGAAAAGAGATAAATCGACAGATTAGAATTTAAGTCAGCCCTAAATAAAATCCCCGTTTTGAAGCGGCAAGCTAAAAAATCCAGCAATGCGGTTTAATCTTCGCCTCACCTTGTACCTGGCTTTTTCTTTTAAAAGGTCGAATCCTTTAAGAGCGGGTTTTTCAGGCTCGGATATGGTGAGCGTACCGGTTGACCCGTTTGTTGGTTTTGGTGTTGGCTTTTTTTCGATCACCAATATGCTGTCATAATAATGCAGTGAATTTACCGACCGGGTAAACGAATTTTCCTTAAACGAGTTCTGTTCAGAATGATAGGCATTCAATTGATCAATAAAGTTTTTGGAGTATTCGATGGCGCTTCCTTTGCGCTTAAGCCCGCCGCCAAATTTTGTCCAGTAAGCGGTATGCATGTCCTCGCATAAATAAATGCCTTCGGGTTTAATGTGGTCAAAAAGTTCCTCAAAGGTTACGATCTGCTGCAGCATGGTATGGCCGCCATCATCGATCAAAATATCAATGGGCGGTATCTCATTTTTTACCCTTTGCAGGAATTTCCGATCAGATTGAGAGCCGGTCAGAATGGTGACGTTTTCTTCCTCCACCTCCTTGCAATTTGGATTGATGTCTATCCCATAAATCTTGGCCTTATCGCCAAAATAATGTTTCCACATCTGCAGGCTGCCACCATGTAAAGTGCCTATCTCTAATAAAACAATATCCTTACCGCGAAATTTACTGAAATGCCGGTCATAAACATCAAAGTAATGGCTCCATTTGGTAATTACCCGGCCTGTATTTTTATTAAAATAATCTTCCAGATCATTCATGCTGTAATGTAAAGTATTTATCATTAATAGTAGAATAATTTGATTTTTTGTTTAGCACGTGATCTACAGGTAACATTTTTATGAATTAAAGTGCATAGAATGGCGAATCTGTTTTGATTTAATTAGATTTGATTTGTATGTGCCGCGAAGGCGATAAGAATTCGGGCATATAATAAACCAAATATTCAAAACCGATGAAATTTTGCTGCTTTTTATTTGCCCTGCAATTGGTTACGTCTTTATGTTTTGCCCAGGTAAAGGCCGATGGCCTGCTATGCGAAAATCGTACTGACCCTATGGGCATGGACGTCGCACATCCGCGCTTTAGCTGGAAGTTGGTATCAGACAGGCGCAACGAGATGCAAACCGCCTACCGGATAGATGTAAGCGCGAACGCGAATTTCAGCGGCCACGTTTGGGATTCGGGTAAGGTACTATCCGATTCCTCGGTTTTTATTACTTACCAGGGGAAGGCACTGCAGTCGGGCAAAAAATATTACTGGCGGGTAAAGGTTTGGGACAACGCAGGCAACGCATCTGCCTGGAGCCCTGCCGCATCCTGGCAAACAGCGTTGTTTAATACGGACGATTGGAAAGCCAAATGGATAAGCCCCGGTTATGCCGAAGACACCATTAACCGCCCAAGTCCGCTGATGCGGAAGCAGTTTTCGGCCAATAAAAAGATCCGATCAGCAGTGGCGTACATCACCGCGCATGGCTTATATGAGGCCAGCATAAATGGGCAGCGCATAGGGGATGCCTACCTTACCCCCGGCTGGACGAGCTACGGCAAACGCCTGCAATACCAAACCTATGATGTAACCGACTTGCTGAAAGAGGGGAACAATGCCATCGGGGTAATGCTCGGCAATGGATGGTACAGGGGCATTATCGGCTTTGCCGATCACAAAAATGTGTATGGGAAGGATATCGCACTTCTGTTTCAGTTGACTATTACTTATGAGGATGGTACTACGGCCACAGTAACCTCTGATGATACCTGGAAATGCTCAACAGGTGATGTAAGATATTCGGAGATATATAATGGCGAAACCATCGATCATCGCCTTACCGTGCACGGCTGGACAGAACCTGGTTTTAATGATTCGCAGTGGAGCAATGTTCAGGTACAGGATTATCCAAAAAATATCCTGTTGGCTACCTACAACGAAATGGTAAAAAAACACGAAACCTTTAAGCCTGTCCGCATTTTTAAAACACCTAAGAACGAGCAGGTAATCGATTTTGGGCAGAACCTGGTAGGTTGGGTAGTTTTGAAAGTAAGGGGCAAAGCGGGGGATAAGCTCACCGTTTCACATGCCGAGGTTTTGGATAAAGCAGGGAACTTCTATACCGAAAACCTGCGCGCTGCCAAAGCGCAGGACACCTACATTTTAAAAGGCGGCGAAGAGGAAATATTTGAACCGCACTTTACTTTCCACGGGTTCCAGTTTATCAGGATCGAAGGTTATCCCGGTGATATTATAAAACCGGAAGATGTAACTGCCGTTGCGCTCTATTCTGATATGAAGCCGACAGGAACATTTACCACTTCAAACCCACTCATCAACCAATTGCAGCACAATATCCAATGGGGACAGAAAGGGAACTTTTTGGATGTGCCTACCGATTGCCCGCAGCGCGACGAGCGTTTGGGTTGGACAGGCGACGCGCAGGTGTTTTCGCGCACGGCCACCTTCAACATGAACGTGAACGATTTTTTTGCCAAATGGTTGAAAGATGTAGCCGCCGACCAAACACCCGAAGGCGCTGTGCCCTGGGTGATACCAAATTGCCTTGGCTTTTCGCAAAGCAGCACCGGCTGGGCCGATGTTTCTACCGTTATCCCATGGAATATGTATCTCGCTTATGGCGATAAACGGATACTGCAAACGCAATACAGCAGCATGAAAGCATGGGTTGATTATATGCAGCATCAATCCAAAAACGACCTGTGGCAAAGCGGTCAAAGCTTCGGCGACTGGCTGTTTTACAGCGTGGATGATGATACCGACGGCTCGTCGGCTATTACAGACAAGTATTTTATAGCGCAATGCTTTTATGCTTACTCTACCCAATTACTCATCAACGCGGCGAACGTATTGCAGAAACAGGACGATGTAACCTATTATACCGATTTATTAAAACGCATTAAAGATGCCTTCTACAAAGAGTACGTAACACCAAACGGGCGACTGGTATCGGGCACACAAACAGCCTATACCCTGGCCCTTAATTTTGATATGCTGCCCGAATCCCTACGTGAACAGGCGGCATCAAGGCTGGTTGAAAATATACGTGCTTACAATCATCACCTCACCACGGGCTTTTTGGGTACGCCTTATTTGTGCCATGTATTAACACGGTTTGGGCATAGCAATGTTGCTTATCGTTTATTGCTGCAGGATACCTATCCTTCATGGCTATACCCGGTAAAAATGGGTGCTACTACCATCTGGGAACGCTGGGATGGTATCCGCCCTGACAAAAGCTTTGAGGCCGCCAGCATGAACTCTTTTAACCACTATTCCTACGGTGCCATCGGCGACTGGATGTACCGTGTAATGGCTGGTATGGATACCTACGATGATGGCGCGGGCTACAAGCATATCCGTATTATGCCCCACCCTGGGGGCGGCTTTACCAATGCAACCGCCAGCCTGCAAACCTATTACGGCAACCTCAGTTCCGGCTGGGAAGTTAAGGATGGCAAAACCTACTATAATATCGAAATACCTGCCAATACAACAGCGGATATTTTCCTGCCGGCAACGCAATCAACTGACATTACCGAAGCTGATAAACCTTTGCCAAAGGATATGGTTGGTAAAACTGAAAACGGTTATGTGGGATTGAAAGTAGGATCAGGTATTTATCATTTCGCGGTGAATGGGGTGCCACCAACCCCGCCAGTGCAGGGAACGAAATAAAATCTAAATGTCATTTCGAACGAGGAACGAGGAGAAATCTTAAAGAAGCGAATGGGCTAAAGCACATCGTTTAAGATTTCTCTCTATCGTTCGAAATGACAATTAATATTAAAAAAATATATTCTTAAAACATTACTCCTCCCGCTCCCGCGAGTTTAGCGAAGCGTAACTCGCGGTTTGTAAACGCGCTTATAATTCTATAAATGCGAATTTTTCAGAAAAATCTTAATATACCCACCTTCCTTTCCAGTTCAAAATAGGACATATATCCCATATAGCCTAAGCTATGCATAACATAGATTTAGATGAGTATTTGAATTATCACAATGCAACTGAAAAGATGCACCACCGGCTTAGTAACAGAATTTTAAAACTATGCTGCTATCCCTGCATAAAGATCGATCCCACCGTATTTTGCTGCTGTTTGTTTGCTTGTGTATTGTTTTATTAGGCATCATGATATTTGCTGTGCCTCCCGGTATAGACCCGGACCCATGCTGGGGATTTTTGGTTATGCACGGCATGGAGCAAGGCAATCAATTTAATTTATTATTAATTCCCGACGCCGGAAATATCGCAAAAAGCCATTACGCGTTTTTATCCTGGTGGTCGCCGGGCCAATACCTTTTCCCCTATCTGCTTAAAACCTTGTTTGGGGTTAATACCGGCCATGCGGTATCTTTAACCATTGCTATTTGTAATTTATTGGGGTTGGCAGGGTTCTATCAGCTTTTTAAGCAGCTGGGTTTCACAAAATGGGTGGCAGCGCTCAGTATTGCCTTTATAGCGAGCCAGCTGTTTTTTATTTGGCCATTTGTTTATTACCCGGGTGGCGAGGTATTGCTTTTTGCATTCATAGGTTGGTTTTTATATGGCTGCTTTAGTTTTAAAAAAATAACATGGCAGCTTTTGTTATTTGTGTTTTTTGCTGGGTTGTTGGGCTTTTTTTCAAAATCGTCCGTTTTATGGATGTATATAGCAGGTGTGGTTTGTATATGGATCAATATCTCCATAAATGAAACTACCGATCCCCCATATCCGCCAACAGCAACGAATAGTAATTTCTTAAACTCACCGCGATTTAAAAAAGGAATATGGCATTGGCTACGGAATGGAATGCTGCTTATTGTTCCATTTATAAGCGCTTTAGTTATTATTTATATTTTTTATTTATCAAGGGGCGATAACCCTGTTAGCGGGCAGCGCCAGTTCCTTATCAGGCCAGAAACTTTCAGCTTTCCATTGGCGTCACCCATACTCTCCGGTTTTTCGGTTGATGAATTATTTGATGGATTGATCTACCAACCCGATGGGCCTAAGGTTTCCTATCATATGGCTATTTTTATCCTCATCGTTTTGGCTATATGCAGTTTAGTTTATATGGTTTTTATAATCAGGCTTTCACCTGGTAAAAAGTATTCGCTCGCAATTCTTTCTTTCTATGTTTTTGGCACTGTCTTTTTTAGTTATATATACTTAAAACAATCTGAGGTATCCTACGAAAGCAGGCATTTCCGCATAATTGGGTTGTTGACCATCCCCGGCTTTATTTATTTGTGCTTTAAAACGAAAATTACAAGGGTGTTATTTTTTATGATGTGGATGGTGTTTATAGTGATAGAGTTTAACTTTTTTAAAACTGAATTTAATGGGAACATAAAAGCATCCAGGGGCAGCTCGGGGTTGAGTCAGAGGCTATATGATGCAGCAACTGTAAGTGAAATTATAAAGATCGATCACGCCCACCATAATGATGCCATTTTTGTGGTGACAAGCCCTGATATTGCAACGGAGATCAACAACAACCGGGTTATAATGATCGATGATGAAAATATGAGCGATCAGGAATTTTCAAATTTGAAATATGCCGGTACTTGCGGCCCGATATACATACTAATGCCAAAAGGATATGTTAATAATGGCAAACAATCGCATATTATAAAAAGCTTTATAAGCTATCACAACTTTACGTTCAAACAACTAAGCCCCAAATATTATTTATACTATGCAAGTAATTAAGTATGCTGTTTGTGTGACATGCCTGATCGGCTTTTATGCTTTTTTCGCTCTCCAGGGTTTTTGACACTCCACGTTAAAGCAAAAAAGCTTTGAGATAAGGCTGCGCTTCGTCTCCCCAGTTTTTCATTACGGATTGCAGCGTGGTGAATAATCCTTTATTATCCGTAACCTTTCCCTTTTTTGGCGGCACAACAACAGTAGCAGGAATGATATTATCAGTTACCTTGGTTGCAAACCAGGTTACATTTTCGTGCGGAAGGGCAACACCCAATATCATCCCCGGTAAACCGCTGAACGATTCCGGCCCGCCCGAAACAGGGATCTCGGTAGTATAAAAAGCCACTACATATATCGTATCCATCATAATGCCGTTTGCTCTGCGGCAGGTGTAACCGGCAATGTCGCGGGTTTCATCTGTTAGCTTCCATTTAATCCTGCGCGTACTGTCCTTCACCAAAAAAGTTTCTTCAAACACCTTTTTCTGGAATACGCCTGTGTTGCTTGTGAGGTCTGTATAGATCACATTGTTCTGGGAAGCCATCGGGCTGTTGCTGAAAAAGTTCCCACCGGGAGTAGTCTCCGGGTCAATAGGTGTAAATAAGGTTTTATTATTAGTGAATGTCAGTGTACTTTTTAGTGTTTTAAATTGCGGGTTGCCTTTTTTGTAGGCTTCAAGTGCAGGTACCAGGAAAGCCTCGTTATCCTTATTGATCTCTTTTTTAATAGCCGCATACATATTTATCTTCTTCTCAAACTCAATAGTGCCCGATGAGGTAAAATGCGCGTTCTGGGCAAATAAACTGCTGCTTAATAGCAGCATGAAAATGGTTGATATCAGTGTGTATCTCATAGTGATTATTTTTTAGGTACTCCTCCGCCCATCCTGGTGAAATCGTAGGCTATGGTAAACATAAAATATCTTTTAATAGTAGTATAGCTGTTTTGCGTGATCAGGTTGCCGTTGGCATTTCTGTTGAACCCAACATTCTGGTTCAGCAGGTCGTTCCCCCAAAGCTCCAGGCTCAGGCTTTCACTTTTCATAAATTTCTTGATAATATAAGCATTGATCAACGTACGTTTGAAATCAGTGCTAAATGATTGTGTTTTGGCCGTGTACTCGTAATTATCATCCGACCCGATCTGGAATTTCCCCGGCAGATAGATATTGAACCCTGCATCCGCCTTGAACCCTCCGCCATTATTATTGGTTGCGATCTGTAATGACGATTGGCTGATGGTGTAAGTTGGGCCTGCCGAAAGATAAAAATCAAACTTTTTCTCTTTGTACTTACTCACACTAAACCGCGGATTGTAGGTATAGCTTACGGTCCGGTTCAATGCATCATTGGCATAGTTGTAATAAACATTGCCGTTTGCGTTTAAATTTAAGCCTGCATTCATGTCTATTGCTTCTATTTTCTTATTCAGATTGGCGCCAAAATAGTAACTCGCGGTGGTCTTGCCGGTCAGGTTGATTGCCTGGCTTGTGCTTTTCCCGGTGGTGAGATCCGTATTGGTGTTGGTAACTATGGGGTTGGTGATAAAAGAGTAGTTCCCATAAAACCCAATAAACTGGCTCGTTAAAACTTTATAGGAGTTATAATTGATATTAAAGCTATTGGTAAACGATGGCGACAGGGTAGGGTTGCCTATTACTTCATTCAATGGGTCGTTATTTACTTTTAACGGTTGTATCTGGTCCAGAGTAGGCTGGGTGGTACTGCCGTTATAGCTTATCCTGAACGATTTTTGGTTCGAGAAACGGTACTGGTAGCTGGCTTGCGGCGCCCAGTTAACAAAATTCCTGTCTATTGGGGCATTTAGGCCGCTCTCATCAACCTGGTGAAAGTTTACATCAACCACCCTGGTGCCAAAGTTAAGGATGGTTTTACCCTTTTTGTAATTGAATATGGCCCCCGCCTGGTTTGAGAACTGGTTAAGCTTATAATTACTGCTCAGCGAATCTACCAGGACATTATAGACCCCGGGCGATGAGGCGTTGAACGATTGCCGGTCGGCACTGGTATTGTCAACGCTTATCCCGTAATTCATTACGATAGCAAAAGTTTTTGAAAAAGGCTCGGAATAGGTCAGGTTGGTATTTAACGCATTATTTTTCAGGTCATTGGTTTTATATTGATCAATTATTTGCGGCTTTTGCGTAGTATCTAATTGTTTCTGAGCGTTATAAAACTTTATCGTCGAATTTAAATTTCCTTTGGCCTTGCTTTGGCTATAACCCTCTACAATGCTGAACGACAATGTTCGCCCAACTTTTTTAAACTTATGCGTATAAAAAGCGCTGGCATTAAATGCCCTTTGATCTACATTGTTGATCAGGTCGCGGGTACTTTTGTTGATCAGGGTATCATTCCTCGACTCCTCTCCACTATAACTGCTCTTGTTGATGCTGTGCTTAACAGTTCCATCAACAGATATCTTGAGGTTAGAACTGGTATCAAGCTTGATCTGGTAAACTGCATCAAGTTTTTGCCTGAACATGTATTTGTGAAAGGTTTGGTCTAATCTGCTGTTGAAAATATTATCGGGCTGGTTGTTTTGTGTCAGGTCATTTTCGGTGCCATCAATAGTAATGGAGCCGATCTTGTAATTGGTATTGATCGACTCTTTATCATTGTTCCATTTACTGTCGTAGTGCACACCGGCTGTCCTGGCCAATGGGATACCCTGCCCATTATACCTCCCGTCGAAGGAGTCAAGGTCATCTCCCCCGCCGAAGTTAAAACTAATGCCTCCAGTGCCATCGCCAAAATCTAAACCCTGCCCGGTGCCATATTTCTGGTTGTCCTCCCAACCTAAACCAACCCTGCTGTTGTTCCCCATCGTGCCATAAACAGAAAATTTTTGCTTGGCCCTGAATGCATTGAATATTAACTGGCTCTGGTAATAGCCGCCCGGCCCGTCGCCGGCATCAGCTTTGCCAAACATGCCGTTCTTTTTATCATCCTTTAATTTGATGTTGATGGTCTTGGTTTTTTGCCCGTCATCTATCCCGGTAAAGGCAGCCTGGTCACTTTTTTTATCATACAACTGTACCTTGTCCACCATGTCGCCGCGTATGTTTTTGGTAACCAAAGTAGGGTCATCGCCAAAAAACTCCTCGCCATCCACCAGTACTTTGCTCACCGTTTGCCCCTGGGCAGTAATTTTTCCGTCTTTGTCAACTTCTATACCGGGCAACTGTTTCAGCAGGTCCTCCACTCTTGAGTTAGGTTCTATCTTATAAGCAGCCGCGTTAAATTCCGTAGTATCACCTTTTATTTTTATGGCAGCCGCAGTACCTTTTATGATCACCTCCTGCAATATGCGCGATTTAAGCCTCATATTGATGGTGCCAAAATCATGACTGGTTTTTACCGAATCTAAAGTAAAATTATCCACATAATCCGCATAGCCGGGATAGGAGAGCAGCAATATGAATTTACCTTTACCCAGGTTGCCTATACTGTATGAACCATTTTCTTCTGCCCGGGTAAATTTGCGCAGGATAGAATCCTTAGCATTTAATATCACCACCGTAGTATTTTTTAGTTTAATATGGGCCACGCTATCAGCCGCGACACCTTTAATGAAATAATTGTTTTGTGCAAATAGAGAACCGCTACCCAGGCAAAATAGCAGGAAAAGTAAAATTGTGAATTTCATAAGGTCGGATTAGTGATCCTAAGGTATAACTAAAAAATTAGTAAGTAAAGGCCGCGTGTGTTAAATATTGTTAAAGAATGTTAAATGATTTAGAACGAGAAGATTAATTATCCTCTTTGCTGAATTATGTGCAGGAAATCTCAAAACATATTACTTATTTGGCTTGTCATGGTAATCCTTTAATCCTATAAACGGCGAAGCCTTCTTGAACACCTTTGAAAACAAGCGGATTGTGAAAAATCATGGTTCAGACAATCACTCATGTAAAAATCTCCACACAATTTCCTAATCCGTTAATAAATTTATACTTTAGTTATTCTCAATTACAGACCTAACAGT
>Ga0206812_1077_pt1 | contig 19317 bp, 25 predicted proteins | sample Alteio_BWOrgCont_54_FD_152912 | JGI IMG/M metagenome (GOLD analysis project Ga0206812, IMG submission 152912) | Enriched cells from forest soil in Barre Woods Harvard Forest LTER site, Petersham, Massachusetts, United States -... | ecosystem: Environmental > Terrestrial > Soil > Temperate forest >... | reverse complement strand
AATTACTGGCCCTTACGCCGAAGTCCAGATGAAGGGCATTGAGCAAATCGAGTCGCAGAATATTTCCAAGGTTGTTGAACAACGGCTTAACCTGATGCCAGCCGACGAACAGCGCAATGGCGTCAATGAATTGGCCGATGCGTTCGGCCCTGACGATCCAATTGTACGTCATGCCGCGCATGTCGCGGGTGACAACATTGAAATGTTGACGCCGGGTACGGATAAATACGACCCGGCTGTCGTGGCGATGAAAAATCCATCTGTCGTCAACGCACTTGCGACGGCACAAAACGCCGTGCAGACGGCGCAAAATCCGACAGACCAAGGGAAGGCTCAAGGGTTGATGCGCACGGCACTTGAACAGAGCTTCGCGGCACAGCGCCTTGTTGGCATTCCGGCCGGCCAAGAACAAGTTCTCACGCGCCAACAAGCCGAGGCTTACGGCGCTGCGGCTGACGATCCCAAGCAAGCGAAGGGTATCGTCAATCAAATGCAGTCGCTCTACGGGCCGGAATACTCGACTCGCGCTCTCCAGCAAATTTTCACGAACAAAGGAAAGCTTAACGGTTCGGTTCAAATGGCGTTGCTCAATCCCGATTCTGAACGGGTATGGGCGGCGGCACAATTCACACCAGAGAAAAGCGATCCGAAAGACGAGACGATTCAGACGATCAATGACACGCTGAAGAATGATCCTGACTGGAAAGGTTTTTGGGCATCGCAAAGGGACGACTATACGGCCGCTAAGCGTCAAACTCAAATGGCGCAAGCAATGCCGGGCATGGCGCAATATTACATGATGCAGCTTGGAATGCAGCCTGACGCGGCAGTTAAGGCCGTCATCGGCGACACGATTGGCAAAGCGTACACTATGACGCCAAGCGGCAACGGCTCTCAGCTTGCGCTACCTTCCAAGGAAGTTCCCACGGCACAGGACGCAAATGGATTGGTCGATAAGGCCAATCTCGCGTTGGCGGCGTTGCTTCAAAAACGCGACCTGATGAAAGGTACGATTCAGGATCAGGGACACTTGCAATGGCAGGCGATTCAGAATGGCCATTGGGCATGGGACGCGAAGACTGGCGGTCTCACCCGCATGTACGACGGCACAAACGGAATCAACGCCGTGAGACTGGACGACGGATCGAATGTCTCATTCTCGCTTTCAGGGCTTAGGGCCAGCAACGTCGTGCGTCCGCATTTCACCGATATTCATGGTCGCCCCGATGACGGCGGCGAGCATGAAGCGGCCGGAGACCCTGGAAGTCCAGCATATCATCTGGATTCCGACGCATCGAGCCTTCTTGTTCCGCAAACTCCCGCGCCGGACAATTCACCGATTCTTTCGATGCCAGCCGAGAAGCCATCCCGGCCTCCCACTACTTCTCTCAATGAGAAGCTTCCCGCGTCTATGAAAGGGCTTGGGCCAAGTTTTGAAAAGTTCGGACGCCAGTACGGCGTTGACCCGGCATTACTCGCCGCAATTTCAATGCACGAAACAGGGCTTGGCACGAGTCGCGCATACACCGAAGGCAATAACGCCATGGGAGTCAGCAACAGCAAGGGGCCGATTAGTTTCGCCAGCAAAGAGGATGGTATTGAGCACATGGCGCAAACGCTGGCGATGAGTCCGCTTTATTCCAACTGGCGCAAATCAGGAAGCATTGACGATTTGGCCTCCGTGTACGCGCCAATCGGCGCGGAGAACGATCCTCGCAATCTCAATAAGGATTGGTCGAGTGGCGTCTCTAAATTCTACAACCAACTCAAAGGCTAATGGCTGATCCCGTATATTTAGGTGCAGGCGTGACGCCTGACGATGGGCTTTCGCCGGATCAAGGCGCGACGCTTACCGCATTCCAGACGGGCGAGACCGCATTGCGGGAATCCATCTTGGGAGGGCCTCTTTCCTACGCCACTCGGATGATGGGCAATTTTACGCCGTCCATTTCTGGCGACGAAGCGAATCAAAAGTACGGCGTCAAAGGGCCGACGCCCCAGCTTTCCTTGTCATGGAAGCCTGACGAAATGGTTCCCGAGGGCATCGCGCAACAGGCGTCGGAAACCATGAAGGACAAAATCCAGACGGATTTTGCTTTGGCGAATCGGCCTAGCACATGGTCAGGATGGGGCGCGCAGGCTGGCGGCGATCTACTCGGAACATCCGCCGATCCCCTCAATATCGCCGCATCTTTCCTGCCTGTCACCACGATCGCGCGTGGCGCTGAAATGGCAGCGAGCGCCGCGCGTATGACGGAAACGGCAGCGACGATGCGACGCACGGCGCTGGCGCTACAGGACACGTTGGCGGGAAGGTTTGCCGGTTCGTCGCTGAATAACGCGGCTGCCGTTGCCCTGACGCAACCGATCATCTTGGCGGGCTCCGACCAGATGCACCAAGACTACACGTTTGGCGATGCGGCCGGAAATGTGATCATGGGCGGTATCTTGGGCGCGGGCATCCATGGTCTAGGCGAAGTCGCTGGCGCAACGTGGCGCGGCGCGATGCGAGCGGCTGGCGCGAGCCTTGAGACCGGCGACAGGGCCGATTTGATGGGACAGGACATTCTCGCGGCGGATCGCAGCCAGGTGATCAAGGATTTGACGGAACAAAACGGCATGGAACCAAGCGAGCCGGAGATTGAAGCCGAGTCGCAAGCGCGGCAGCAACAGTTCGTGGACAACATGCGCGCTGGTAAATATCGCGGCGCATTACCCGCGCAAGAGCCTACCGAGGGCGTTGGGATGCCACCGGAAGACATCGCGGAGCTTGCGAGCCAAGGGCGGTTCGGCGAGGCAGCCGAGGCAATGAAAAGCCATATCTCGGAGCTTGAGAACGACCCCGACCTTAACATGACGCCGGAAGAGAAGGAACAGGCCAACGAGCCTGTTTCGACCTTCAATAAGATCAAGGGTCTCATGGATGATTTTACCTCTTGTGTGGCAGAGGAATCTGCTTGATATTTTGGAAGTAACTGTAACGATACAGTCGAATGTCACTAACTAATACTGCCATCAAAGCCAATTATACCGGCAATGGCACAACCACGTCTTTCGCGACTGGGTTTTATTTTCTCGAAAATTCTGACGTGTCGGTATTGGTAATCGCTCCTGGCGCGACGACTCCCACGACGCTCAATCAAGGCACTGATTACATCGTGTCCGGCGCTGGAATATCGAGTGGCGGAACGGTGGTTTGTGCTGTCGCTCCCATCAGCGGTGCGGCGGTTACCGTTCTTCGCACGACGCCGTTGACCCAAGCAACTACGTTTGTGCCTAACGACAATCTACCGAACACCGCGTTTGAAGTGGGCCTCGATAAGTTGACGATGATAGGACAGGAATTAAATTCGGCGGGGGGCGCGCTGTCCCGGTCAATTCAATTTCCGCCGACAGAGCCCATCACGAGTAACAGTCAACTTCCCATCACCTCGGTTCGCGCCAGCGGCTTTCTGGCCTTCGATGTCAACGGACAGATTTACATTGCGCAAGGCGTGGGAGCGCCGCGCGGATTGTACGTCTCCGGAGCTGCTTACAATGCGCACGATGTCATTCGCGATTCTTCGTGGAACGTCTATCAGGCTTCGCAGAATTATACGGCGGTCAACATTGCGACCGATGTTTCGGCAGGCAATCTCGTTTTGATTTTAAACGCCGTTGCCATCGCAGCGGGCATTGCGGGATCGGTTACTCCGATTGCGCCTTGGGGAACCGGCATCGCCTATGCGGTCGGCAACATCGTCTATTACACGAATAATGATATTTACCGGTGCGCGACGGCGCATACCTCGGGAACTTTCGCGACGGACTTGGCGGCGGGCAAATGGATCAATCTCGCCCCTTCAACTTCCGTTGGAACTTTCGGCGTGGATTCAGGCGCATCGAATGCCTATGTCGTCAGTACGTCTCCTGCTCCCGCCGCATTGGCGGCAGGACTACAAGCGCAGTTTACTACCGCTAATGCGAATACGGGAGCCTCGACGCTGAATTTTTGCGGGTTTGGCGCGAAGAGCATCGTTAAGCGCGGATCAACAGCCCTCCAATCGGGCGACATTCCGGCAAGCGCGATGATTTCTGTCCAGTATGACGGAACGAATTGGCAGCTTCTCAATATTCCTTCGTTGCAGCCGGTCAATAACCTTTCGGACTTGGCCAGCGCCTCAACGTCCCGTAGCAACCTAGGACTTGGAACAGCGGCAACACAAACGGTTGGAACGTCTGCGGGTAATGTCGTCCAGTTAAATGGCTTCGCGCAACTGCCCGCCGTGGACGGATCGCAACTGCTCAATCTTCCCGGCACATCTCTTAATGTTGTTGTCCTCACGAGTTCCGGAAACTGGACGGTTCCGGCTGGTGTTACCCAGGCCAAAGCCACCCTTATCGGCGGCGGTGGCGGTGGCGGTGCGCGGACAGGTTCCGCAAACACCGGAGGAACAACTTCTATTGGCTCCTTCTCAGCGGCTGGAGGAACTGGCGGATCAGGCTCTGGCGCGGGAACAGGTGGAGGCGCATCGGGAGGCCTAGTTAATGTTCCCGGTCAACTGGGGATTACCCCCGCATCGGGAGGTTCTACATTCGGCGCATCGTCTCCGTTCGGCTTGGGTTCTGGCGGTGCCTTGGGCGCGGCAGGATCAGGATACGGAGCGGGCGGAGGCGGCGCAGCCCTCCAAGGCGGGGGCGGCGGCTCTGGCGGCGGAGTGATGGGGATGCTTACCGGGCTCACTCCGGCGTCCAATGTCGCGTACACGATTGGCTCTGGCGGTAGCGGCGGAACAAGTGCAGGCGCGGGCGCGCCGGGAGTCATTGTCATCGAATACTAATGAGTACATTCGCGATTATTTCCAATGGAACGGTGGTCAATCTGACCCTCGGATTGCCCGCGCTTGCGTCAGGCCAAACGTCCGTTGATGTGACAACGGCATCGCCGCAACCTGCGATTGGATGGAGCTATAGCGGCTCTGTCTTTTCCGCACCAGCCGCAGGCACGCCAACAAAAGAGGACACGTTCCTTGCACAGATTGCAGCCGGGTACGATACAGGACTCGGCTGGACTTTGCCGCTCGATGACTCTGACCGCAACCTCATCACCAGCGGAGCGACGCTAATCAATTGCGCCATCACGGCGTTAAACCTGCAAAACAACTCGGCAGGTGTTGCAGCTCTTCTCGCGCAAAGTTTCATCTTTGTTGACATCACCGGAACGGCGCAAACGGTCACGACGCAACAAGCCCTCTCAATCATGGTGGCGTATGGAAACTACTACAACACGATATGGAGCGCGGCACAGTGACCAGCGACCTCTTCAATACTCTTTTCCCTGAAGACAGCCTTCGCAGGCCGGTTGCCCTCGTGCTTGGGAAGGCGTTTATAGGGACAGTAACTCCGGTAATTGCGATGCCGTATTCCTTGGACGACCTCTATCACGTCGCTCAAGCGATTCTTGTTATCTGTATTTCGGGAGCAACGCTCATCAGCATTTGCCTCGATATTGCGCGCAAGCGTCGCGAGGCCATCGACACCGCCAATCGCCGGGATCGTGAGCAATTTTTCAGGATCAAGCGGGCGAACAAAAACAAACACCGGAGACATCAGAATGAAGACAATAGTTAAACTGATCATCGCTATTATTCTATTTGTTGGAGTCGTTCTTGGGCTTAGTTCGTGTTCAAGCCTGAGCCAGATTCGTTCTGACGAGGCGCGCCAAACGTCTGCCTTTAACAAGGTGGAGAAAGCGGCGGCTGCTAAGAATGGCGCGATTGCGAACCGAGCAGAGCAGGTTAAATACGTCCTTTCTCAGCCAGTGACACCAGAGACTATTTCTGTTGCAGACCAATTGATTGACGAAGAGCTTACGCTCACCGGACTTCCTACGGCGCGCGAGGCTCAACTTGAGCAACAGGTCAAAGACCTTGAGGCCGGGAAAGCGCAGAACCTTGCAACCATTGCGCAAATGCAAAAGGATGATGCCGCAAAGACTTCCGCGCTTACATCGGCAAAGGGCGAAGTCGTTAAGACGACGGCAAAGCTCTATAGCGCGTCAGAGTTTTTTGCCGGAAAAGCTGACGAGTGGAGCGGCTTTATTCGCAATTGCTGGATTGTGTTTTGCGTTGCTGTCGCCCTTGGCGTCGCCTGTCTTGCCTATCGATTCTGGAAAGCCGCTACCAAAGCAACTGTCGCTGCGGCAGGCGCGACTGCGGCGGTGGCCGCTAAAGTTCCATTATGAAAATATTTCCGTACAACCCATTCGTTCCGACGTTTCGGCTTATAGCCAGAGGCGCGCCGTCGATAGTTTCCTTTTTCACACGAGTAACCGAGGCGGGAGACACGCGCATTACTGAATCGGGTGACATTCGGATCACGCACTAAATATGGGAACGAAGACTATTCCACAGTTAGCCTACTTACCTAGCCCATTGGCCGGGCCGGAGTATGTAGAAATGGATCAGGGCGGAGGGAGCGCGTCATTTAAGCTTTCCGACTTGGCATCGTTTCTTGCGGGAAACTGGACAGTGGTAACCGCTGCGAATTGTAACACTACCGGAACTGACAGTAATCCCGCCTTCGCCCTTGTTCCTGGAGGACGCTACATCATTGACCCGATAACCAATGGAGCGTTTGAGCTGGCGTTACCCGATCCCACTTCTGGTGGCGCTGACATTCTTTTGCGAGATGCGAATAGCTCCAATACAAGCGGATGGACTTTCACGAATGATTCCAGCGGAACGGGGATAGGGTCTTTCTGGTATGCGGGAACTGTCACGAATTTATCGTCAGCAAACATCACTATTTTGCCAAGCTTGAATGGAGATTTGCGCCTCGCCTGCGATTCAACGGATGTTCAATGGAATGCCGGAGAGGTGACGACTAGTCAATCGCTTTGGGAGCTTTTAGAAAAGCTTGCTTCAGGCGGTGCGGTGGGAATTTTCACCTTTCCTAATGTGGGCGGAACTTTCTTGATGACTAACGGAAACGGATCGGCCCTCACCAACCTCAACGCGTCCAATATTTCGGGTGGAACGATTAGTCCTAGCCGTCTTCCAATCACGGCTCGAATCGTTGGAGGGTCGTCATTTACAATGGGCAATGAGTCCGATCAAACGCTTGTTATTTATAGCGCAACATCTCCTATCGCGTCATTTGCCCTAACCTTCCCATCCCCAACGCCTGGCGTTGTCGTTTATCTATTTGCCTCGACGGCCGTAACGTCATTTTCTGCAAGCTATCCCGGCGTAACTCTCGACGTTTCATCTTTACCCACACCGACATCTTTAACCGCTGGTACGCAATATCGGTGGGTATTTAATAGCCAATCAGGAACTTGGATTAGGACTCAATAAAACCTTATGACAATTACTACTCCCTCGCCTGTAACAACCGTTGTAGATGCCACGCCGACCGTATCTCAAACGACATCCCAAACGACCACACCTACCGTTAGGTTCATTCAAATCGATATTGGAAACCAGAAGGCTAGCGTCTTCCTGTCTGGCGTAGCCGCTCCGCTCTCCATATCGAGCGCTCAGTTCGCTCCGTTCCTTTCCACGGTGCAGTCAGTTTTGGCTTCCGCCATTTCAACAGCTTTACAGCCCTCTTCCTGATGAGTCTAAGGCAACCATATTTCATTCCCACCTTCCGGCTTCAAAGCCGAGGGGGAGGGAATTCCACGCCTCCTTATAGTGGCCCATTCCAGCCTGTCATTGTCGAGGCCGACACGATGAACGGCTCGGTTTACTCAGGAAGCCCTGGCGGAACGTATCCGAACATTCAATTCTCGTCACAATCCTTCCAGACGGGCTCTATCTTCACCGGATCATCGTACCAGCTCTGCGCTGTCTTCCCGTTCAAGCTCCCCTACATCCCGCCCGGTGAAACTATTACTTCCGCGACGCTCTCATTCAACTTGGCGGGAACGCAAGGGCCTCCGTCATTTCACATCGATTGTTATGGTCTGAACCGCCAGAGCGCAACGGCCAGTGACATTCTACAGGGCGACTATTACGCTGGCAGCAATGACGCCAGCAATACGTTGCTGGAAGCTAATTTCTTTACTCCATCAACCACGATTGGAAGCACGGTCATGCTTAGTAATGCCGCTCTTGTCTCGTGGTTGCAGTCGCAATACACCACCGCTGGAAACAATGGCTTGGAGTCCGTATGGGCTTTCGTTCGATTGAGCCCTCAAAGCACGCCTCCTACCGGGGGAAATTGGAATTACGAGGTGGCAAGCTCCAATAGCGTCAACCGTTCGCTCGTGCCTACGCTCTCAATTACCACCTCGGGAACGCCTACAGCCTCGGCGGGGTCGCTTATTTTCACATTCAATCTCGCTTCGTCCGCGTACACCTCGGCCGGCGTCTTCGATGGCACCGGAAAGTTGCGCCGCACAATTTGGAGTAATGTGCCCTGTAACTCCGGCTACAACGTTGGCGCGTGGGATGGCAAGGACGATGGCGGTAATACGCTGTCAGGCTCATACACGATCAAGGTTCTTCACCACAACATCAGTTATGTGTGGGAGGGCATCCTTGGGAATACGTCAGCATCTCAGACCGGCGTGAACGTGTGGCGTTCGCTTAATCCGCTTCAAGGCATGTGCCTCGGTGGTAGCAAGATGTTTTTCGCCAATGGCTATTCCGAACAGATTGCGCAATTAGGCTACTTCGCCGTTGGGTCGCCTCAGGTTCCTACTCAGTTTTTCCCGAGCGGCAATGCGACTGACTACACCAATGCTTTCGGGCCGTGCGCATCGGACGGAACAACGGTCTATTTTTCTAATCAGTCAGGCTCAACATCAGGAGCCGCGTTTATTATGGGGGTTACGATTTCTACGGGGAACCTCGTTTCCTTTAGCTCGGGAAGCTCGCAAGGCGTTTGGTCAAGCGTGATTCATACGGTTAATGGATCATCGGTGGCGACGTGCGCCAGCTCGATAGCAGTTGATTCCAATTTTATTTACGCTTGCTTACCGGCGAATGGCGAGATTGCGGTCTACAACAAGACGACCGGAGCGTTTGTCAATTTCATCACCAAGTTTACAACGCCGGTTTCGATTTCAGTTGATCCCACCGGATACCTTCTCGTTCTCGACAGTTCGACGGGAACACTTAACTACGTTCAAATCAACACCAGCAATGGGACGGTCATTGCTCATAACACTGTCATAACCGGATTAGGTACGGGCGTTCTTTATCACGACTCCGACCATACGGGAGGTCTGAATTGCGCGATTGCCCTCAACACCAATCAAGTTGCGATTTACAATCGAGCTACAGCCGGGACGACTGCCTTTAGTTTGGTGACAACGCTTGGAACATCGGGCGGACAGCCAACCGTTGGACAGACTCTTTCCAACACGAATTTCTGGTTGGGAACGAGCCCATGGATCGCGTTCCAATCGGCTTCTGACTTTTGGGTATCTGACACGCTCAATCAACGATACCAGCATTACACCATTTCTGGCGGTACGGCCACTTACGTCGAATCGATCATCTACCGGAACACGAGCTATTGCACCGACGTGGAATTATCGCAAGGCATTCGACTCTTCAGCGGATTCTATGAGTATGCAATCAACTACAGCAACTTGCCGGGAGGCTTGAATGGCTCATGGTCAATGGTGGCAAATTGGGCCGCGACGTTGCCCTCGGATGCCTCGCACAACTACCAACCAGCCGTCAATAATGCCGGACTAAGTTCTATTTGCACCATGAGCAACGGGCGCACGTATGCCTTTGCTTTTAACAGCCTCGGCAATAGCGGCGCAGGATCGAGTGACCTTCTCGAGCTTACCTCGACAGGCGTGCGCGTGACCAATTTCTCATGGCCCGGCGGTTCCGGCAGCACGCCGGTTCCCCGCCTCTACCCTGACGGCACGTTGCGCTATCAGACCTACTCAGGCGGCGTCAACACGTTCTACAAAAAGACGATCACCGGATTTGATGGGAGTAACAATCCTATTTTTGGAAGCGCTGTTACGCTGGCAACCGCGACATCATCCGGCACAGACACGAACCTTAACCAGTTCAACAACATCTTTTATTCGCCGCGCATTGAGCCTACCAGCGGCGGCATTTATCCGGTCTATCGTGGCGACGGCGGAAAGGGTTATCACCTCGGAGGCATCGCGGCAGGCGGAACAGCGTGGCAATGGGAAACCTTGACCGCATGTGCGCTTTCGGGCCGTCTGTGGATTCCAACGAACGCAACGACCGGCAACACCGTTACCATTAACGGAACGGCCTACACCGGAGTCGCCAGCGGCGCGACAGGCGCGCAATTCAATGTCGGCGCATCGGCGTCCGCGACGATTACCAATATCGCTACGGCCGTTGCGGCGCACGATACCAACATCTCGACAATCTACGATTCGTCATCAGTAACATTCACCGTGACGACCAGCGCTTCCAGCGTTTCCGCCTCTACGAACATTACCGGAGCGTACTGGAATCAGAACATTTGCAGCGGCGATCTCTCCTACGGGGGCGGAGCTTCGCGATCTGGCATGTTCGACATCGGAAACGCCGCAAATTACTTCGGTAATCTGGCCAACGTTTGCGGCAACACGATCATTTGCGGCTACCAGGGCGAGAACTGGAAGGGCTCCGAGGCCGATCTTTGGTATCACATTCACGAGTCGGGACTGTACCTCGGCACCTTTGGAACGCCAACGATCTACACCGGCGGGAATACGCCGGGAAGTGTTGTTGCTGGTCAAGGGGGAAATAGCTTTTATAGCACGGTCATTCTCAATAACGGGAATTACTACCTCTACTACAACGACGAGGCTGGCCTTGGTGGCGTGGGCCGTTTCCGTATCGCGAACCTTTCCAGCATTGGAACCGCGTCCGGCACCGGATCAACAGGAAGTATTGTCGCGCTGTCGTAAACCTGTAACGTAACAGTCAACCTTAACCCCTAAACTCCTATGACCTACAACCAAATTTCAATCAACTCCACCACACCGGCGCAAGTAATCGTCGCCGCTAATCCCGCGCGCCGCGTTGTTTGGATCACTCCGACCGCCGACGTTTATATCGGCGACGCGAACGCAATCGCTACGTCCGGCTTTCTGGCCAAGGCAAACGTGAGTTATCCGCTGGAAACCACGGCAGCTATCTACGGCATTTGCTCGGCAAGCAATACAAGCACGGTCACGTTTCTCGACCTGAGCGTTGCCGGATCGCCCGTCCCGACTGTTCAGTAAACAAACCACCAACCGAAAGGAAGCATCATGTCCGAACCTACTACCGAAACCCCTCCACCCGTACCCTCGACCGCAACGCCTCCCGCAGCCGCGCCTTCACCCGAGGCATCCAAGCACGTCACGCCCGTTAATTCGGGACACGCTCTGTTTGGCCGCGTGTTTACCGTCATCAAGGAAGACGCGGAATACGTCTACACCGAACTTAAGGACGCCTTCCATTGGATCGAAGCTCGATTCAGTAAGAGCGAAGTGACGACGGCGAATCCTCCGGCTGCAACGGCTACGCCTGTCCAGGCCGCCGCAGCCCCGAGCAACTAACCGTGCAGGCACCACGGCGTCACCCTCTCGCGACGGAGCGGTTCCTTGAAGGGCCGCGTCAGGGATGGTGCGCCGTGTTCACGGCCCTTGGCGTTGTAATCCTCTTGATCAACGCCATGGGCCGTTTGCCTGACCCCGCGCCGTTCCTGACCTTTTTTACCGGTATTGGCGTCACCTTCATTCTCGGGGCGTCGGCTGGCGACGTGATGAAGAGCTATCGCGTGGATTCGGCCAACGTCACGTCAACCGATCTCGAAACCGCAACCGACACGGAAGTGCGCGTTGATCCCAAGGACGTAACCGGAATACCTCAATAATATGGCTGACTACATTAACGGAATAGGCATCGTGGCGATCCTATCTGGATTGATTTGCTACATTTTTAAAGCCCTCAAATGAGCGCACGGTTTGATGACTGCACGCGCTTCATTCTGGCGGAAGAGTGCGATTACCCTTGGACGACTACGGGCGAATACACAAACCTAAAGAACGATCCTGGCGGCCCGACGAAATGGGGAATCGACCTACGCGGTGAGCGTCAGACCGGCGGCCATCCCGATTGGACGGCTTCTAACATTCAATCCCTTTCGCATGACGATGCTGTTGCAATTTATCAAGCGCACTATTGGGACGGCCATAAGTGCGGCGATCAACCTACGAATCTCGACGCCTGCTTTTACAACTCGTGGGTAAATGGCGGCGAGCCTTCCAAGTGGATCGCCGATTGCGAAGGCGACTGGCAAAAGTACCTCGATTTACAGGAAATCTATTACCGCGACATCGCGGACGAGCATCCGACGCTCAAGCAATACCTTTCGGACTGGCTCGGGCGCACAGCTCGGCTCAAGCATTTCATCATCACCGGCGATGTTCTTCGCCCATAAAAATGACCAAACGTTACTTCGCGCCTGACTGGCGACAGAGAGAGAAAATGCGGCGTCGCGACCGGCGTAATCGTCGGCGCGAGGACAGTCACAAATGGCGCGTCAAGAATGACTGCGCTTCAGGCGCAACGACTGAGCCGTGAGGCCTGGACGATAACCCATCTTCTTTGCCACAGCGCGAACGTGCCGGATTGTTTTCTCTGACACTTCACTTGCCACGCCGTTAAAAGCGTAGCTGGCTGCCATCGGGCTGACTCGTGCGACGCTCGCAACCATCTTAAGCGTTACCGTAGGCGGTGAGATGGCTTCCAGCGCAAGCGCCCTGACAAATTCCTCTGGCGACATGCGCCTCGGTTTGGCCAGCGTGGCTAGTGCGTCGCGTTCTTGTTTGGAAAAGGGGATGTTCATTTTTGAAAGCTCGCGTCAATAGTGTCAGCGTCGGCCGCATTGGCGGCAGATCGAGCTCGTTCAATTTCGAAATCTTGAACCATTTTATCAGATTCAGCCTTCCACTCATCAATTTCCAGTTGCCTATGAATGTCGGCCATATCTCCTTTTTGGAGGTTAAAAAGTGAGATCATCGCATGTGCTGATTGCACGTTTATTCCGTCTTGCCAGACCGCATGATCATATAATTTTTTGATAGTTTTCTCATCGGCGAGTTGGTCGTCGGCGTTTGCCTCAAGCGCCGCGATCCTGACGCGTTCATTTACTTGGAGATCGGCTAGGTTATTGCACCATATGTTAAGCGAATGCTCTCGCCGCAAAAGATAGCCTACAACGGCAATCAATCCGATGTTCCATGCGACTTTGAGAAACAATTTTATTTGGTTGATTTTCATGGATTTAGCCAGACTGCGAATAACTTATACTTCCGTATAAATACATTTCCAGCTAGGGTCTGAATCTGGTGACAACGTAAGCGCAGGCCCCGTAAGCCGAGGCTGATACCGTCCAGGCGTTGAGAGGATGGTGCCAGTCATGGTTCGATTGTTAGCGATTCTTCTTTTTCAGTGCAGCTATCTCTGCACGTATCTCGGCAAGTTGTTTTTCGAAGCTGGCACCGGATTGTCGCGTCGCCTCCTCCGAAATAAGCCGCTCAACAAACTCTGACAGGCTTAGTTTACGCTTATCAGCCAAGCGTTGACCAAGTGCCTTCACGTCCCCGTGAATCGTCAGATTAGTTTTTTCACGCATACAAACAGAGGTGGATTATGCGCATATTCGTACGTTTGGCAATTTTCTTTTTGACGGTGCGCCCGAATAGGCGCATATATGGGCGCACATGAAAAGGGATTACGTGACAGGAGGAAACGGAGAAAAAACTAACCTGTACCTTGATCCCGCAGTCAAAAAAACAGGCAAGCAATTGGCCCAAAGTCGCTATGGCACAAGCCTGTCTCGCTTGGTTGAACTTCTCATTGTAGCCGAATCCAAGCGTAAACGCGGCATCGCACACCTTCATGCGCCGGAGGGACAATGATACCGCTTTTTTACCTCGCCGTCACGGATGACGATTTGGTTGAGGGCGCATCTCTCGTCCCTCTTAACCAGATTCGACTGGCGCATGTGCTACCTGAGGTGCGCCAGGCCAACTCCGACATTATCGAGCTTTATCGGCCTGACGGCACGGTCTGCATCAAGAACACCTACCACGAACCGGAGGAAAAACGTGTCCGTCGCACAAATTAGAGATGCAGTTTTTTACGGTCTGGCCGCTGGATCAACGCTGATTGCAATTTTGTCCCATCACTAAAAACAAACGTGGCCCGCGCCGCTGAGAACGACGCGAGCCACTACAAACCATAGAAACATGAAAAAAGTAACAAACCAAACCGAGCTAGATCAAGCCGTAAGCGCTGGCGACTCCAGAATAGAAGTCATTGGCGACTGGAACAAAGTTATCATCCGTGAGGGGGTTAAGATCGACGTACTAAAAATCTCCGGCACCGTCACGGGCAGCGTGGACATCTCCGGCACCGTCACGGGCAGCGTGTACATCTACGGCACCGTCACGGGCAACGTGTACATCTCCGGCACCGCCAAGGTAGGCAACGTGGACATCTACGGCACCGTCACGGGCAACGTGTACATCTCCGGCACCGTCACGGGCAACGTGTACATCTCCGGCACCGCCACGGGCAACGTGTACATCTCCGGCACCGTCACGGGCAACGTGGACATCTCCGGCACCGCCAAGGTAGGCAGCGTGGACATCTCCGGCACCGTCAAGGTAGGAAAGGGATTTGAGTCCATTCGGTCGGACTACTTCTCCATCCTCAAGAATGCCATACCGGAAATTCCGGCTTTGATTTCGGCCCTAAAAAAGGGGCGCATCAATGGCTCGGTGTACGAAGGCGACTGCCGTTGCCTCGTGGGAACCCTTGAGGCGGCGCGCGGAACGGGAGCGAATACCGTTATCGAGCGCGATAGTAGTCGGCCTGCCGAAAAATGGTTTCTCGCCATTCCCGAGGGACATACCCCAAAGAAAAATGCATTTGCTCGCTTGGCGGTCGAGTGGGCTGAAGAATTCCTTGAACTCCAAAAGAACAAATAATCATGTCAATCCTATCATCTATCACTACCGGAAAACGCCGAAATCCAGCACTTGCCATTATCTACGGAGTTGACGGCGTGGGAAAATCCACGTTCGGCGCTAATGCTCCGAAGCCTATCTTCATCTCAGGCGAGAAAGGCACCGATCACCTCGACGTGGCGCGTTTCCCGCAACCCGCCAACATTGGCGAGCTTGGCAAGCAGCTTACCGCGTTGGCTGAAGAACAGCACGGCTACGAGACCGTTGTTCTCGACTCGCTCGACTGGATCGAACCGCTTGTGTGGCAACAGGTCTGCAAAGAGGGGAAAGTCGAGTCTATCGAGGATTACGGCGGCGGCTACGGCAAGGGCTACGTTCGTGCCGTCGAACTGTGGCGTCGTTTGCTGGAAGTCTACGTCAAGCCTCTCACGGACAAGATGAACGTGGTGTTGATTGCGCACGCTCAAATCAAGGCGTTCTCCGATCCGACGCAACCTGCGCCTTATGACCGCTACCAACTCAAGCTGCACGAGAAATCGGCCGCAGTCTTGCGCGAGGCCGTTGATTGCGTGCTTTTCGCCGCATTCGACACGACGGTTGTGCTGAAACAGGGCGAGAAGAAGGCGAAGGCCGTTGGAGACGGCGAGCGCGTTCTCTACACGGAACGCCGTCCAGGACATGACGCCAAGAATCGTTTCAACCTGCCGTATGAAATGCCGCTCGAATGGGCCGCTTTCCAGAAAGGCGTTGACACTTACTACGCGCCAGTCAAAGCGGATTAATCCACGTCATCACCTGTAACGCAACAGTTTAACAAAAAGAAAGACACCAAAACATGAGCTATAAATATCAGGAACCCACCGAGCGCGAATACGAGCCATTGGAGCCCGGCGAGTACGATTTCGTCGTTACCGACGTTCAGGACACCTACACCAATAACAACGGCAACTTCATTCTGCCGGTCGAGATCACTCTCAAGGGCACGAAAATAAATATTCGTTCCTGGCTTGCTGCGGGAATGTCGAGAAAGGGCAAGCCGTTCGACATGATCGCGCCGTTCCTCAAGTGCGTTCGCAAGAATCCAGCCGTTGACGAACAGCCGGACTTCTCTCCCAAGAGCCTTATCGGCGCAAGGGGCCGTGCCAAGGTCGATAACGAGGAATATTCCGGCAACGACGCGAAGCACAAGGGCAAGAACTTCCCGGCTGTCGCGGAATGGCTGTACGACCGCCAACAAACGACCGCGACCGTTAGCCAGGGCGATAAGGCGCAGCCGAAGTCTTACGACAAGCCTGCCGCCGCCTCGTCTGCACCAAAGGCCCAGCCGGAGGACGACGATATTCCGTTCTAAATCGCCATGACTGCACAACAACGCAAGAAGACCAACTACGCCCGCAAGCGCGGGCGTATGTTGAGGGAGCAACGGGAAATTAACGAGGGCACGCGGCCTAAGGTCGCTATCCTGAGGGCGAGGCGTAAATCGAGGATGGCCGCGCTTAAGGCTCGCAAGAGTCAGCGCAACGCGAATGAGCCGACTACAATTCACATTTCAGTTGTGGATCATCGTTCTCGCGGACGCCTGGGCGGTAAGGCCGCTAAAATTGGTCGTCCTTATCATCCGAGGAAGGCGGCGAGTCTGTGACAACCCTCGTCGCGCGCGAAAAAGCGGCGCACTGGTACACCCGAGATGGCGAACCGATGCACACGCTCATTGGCGCAAACGGCAAAGAACGCGCGACAACCCTGCGTGACGCTCGGAAGTTCGGATACCTTCCGAGCGTCACAACGGTTCTCGATGTCGTGGCCAAGCCCGGCCTCAATGCGTGGATTAACGACCAAGCCATTTTGGCCGCGTTGACTCTTCCGCGCATTCCCGGCGAGACGGATAGCGCATTCGCCCATCGCGTCGTGGCCGACATGGACGCGCAACGCGATCAGGCTGCCGCTACTGGCATTCGGATTCACGACGCCATTTGCATGTTCCTTCTCGGTGGCCTGCCTGACCCCGAGATGCTGCCTTATATCCAGTCGGTCAATCGCTGGTTCGAAGAGGTGAAGCTCGCCAAGATTGCCGTGGAAACGACCGTCGTATCGCGTGAATGGGGCTTCGCCGGACGCATGGACTTGTACGCCTACGTCAATGGCCATCGCGGACTTATCGACTTCAAAAGCCAGGACGTGAAGAAAGGGAAGGCCAACTTCTACGAAACGTGGCCAATGCAGTTGAGCGCCTATGGCCAAGCGCAGAAAGAGGGCGGCAAGCCGGTTGACGATTTTTATTCGGTCGTCATTCCAACCGAGAAAGGCGAGTCCGTCCAAGTCCACAAATGGGACGAACGCGAAAGCGATTTTAAGGCGTTCGCGGCGGCGTTTTTACTCTGGAAATACGTTAAAAATTATGAGCCGTTGGCTCAATTGAAGGAGGCAGCATGATCGCTGGTTTAATTGGAATAATTGTGGTTTTAACCCTTCTACTCATTACTTCGTTCGGTGTTATGCGGGATCAAGACAAGGAGATTCTGACGATGCAAGACAAGCTCGATTGGACGGAAGAGGATCGCGACAAATGGATGTATCGCGAGGCTGCATCAGACATAAAAATCTATCGCCTCGAAAATCGCCTGCGCAAGTACGGGCTGATTGAGGAGTGAATCGTGATTCAAGTAAACATCAAATTCTTGCCGCTCTCGCTTAATACAGCCGAGGCGGCCGACTTTATTGGATCGCCACAGGTCTTTGACGACATGCGCCGCGCAAGATGGCTCGCGCCGGTGGTTGAGCGTCACAAGCTCGTGCAATGGGATCGTGGAGAACTTGAAAAATGCTACGCACGTCTGCGCACGGGCCAATACCCAGGGAAGGCCCAATGAAGCCGTATCGCTGTAACATTTGCGGCTATAGGTGGCATTCCGACTTCCTCCATGACTGCGATGCGTGCGGAAGTACGAATGTCCGCGAATCATCCCTTATCAATGTCACTATCGCGAGGGATGAGCTTGGCGTAGTGACGTTCGACCGTGCGAACTTCGTCACCGAGCCAAACAGCAACCTTGTAGATGCTGACTCCGGCGCTGACGAGCAAGCTGGCAAAAGTGTGTCGCATGGTGTGGCGAGTGACCCACTGAAAGCCGCATTTCGTGACGTGGGCTTCAAACGGTTTGCGGAAGTCGTACCGATACCTGTTTCGTCCGCGCTGCCGCTTCCAGGGAGCAATAAGGTAATGGTCGCCGGGAATCGGACAAAAAGTGTCGAGGAAATCGCGGAATCCCTTAGCGAGCGGAATGGCGCGCTCTTCCCGATCCTTGGGAGTGAACGTCGGAGTCTTACGAACGTGGAGCACACCAGCGTCACGGTCAATCCAGTCCACGCGGGCCTCGCTGATTTCCCGTCGCCGGAGTCCACAGTAGAAGCCGAGGCACAGGATCATTCGCAATTGCCAGTCTTCGCAGGCTGCGATCATGCTTTCCCTTTCAGCGACCGTACAAAATTTTTTACGGCCTCGGGTGATGATGCGTCCCACCGTCACGGCGGAACAGGGATTAACCGCGATCATCTTTTCTTTGATGCACCATCGGAAGAATCCCTTAATCCGATTAAAATGGGTTTGCGCGGTTGGTTCACTGGAGTCGTCCCGTTGCCCGTTGAACCAACTTTGCAGCATAGCGCCAGTGAAGGCGTTGACCGCGCTATCAGGAAATTTTCGAGCCAAGAGGTTGATCGAAATGCGCACGGAATTGGCGGTATCTTCGGTGAAGAACCCATCCTTGAGACGGCTTGCACAGAAAGCGTCAACGGTGGGGATAAGAGTGTCGCTACGTGGAACGCTCGGAACGCTCCGGTATTTCTCAAGAGCCTTCAGTGCGCTGTCAATCTCGCCGGTCTCAAGACTCACGCGGAGCCGCTTGCCAGCGATCATCCGCTCGTACCAGTAAACATTACCTCGTTTGAGCAACCCTCGAATCTTGGCCATAACAACAGAAAGGACTGTGGCAAATGACTGTGGGAACGTCAAAAACCATTTTGCAGCAAACAGAGTCAACACCTCTGGAAACAGGGTGCGCGGTGCAGGGTTCGAACCTGCGACCCCTACAGTGTCAGTGTAGTGCTCTACCACTGAGCTAACCGCGCGGTAAAGGTGGCCGAAACTTTCCGGCCACGGGTCATTCAAAATGCGCGAATCGGGGCGAAGAGGCAAGGCGATTCTCGGTTTCCTGCGTAGCCGCCGCCGTGAGGCGGTAGCCCTCCACGCTCTTACGAGCGCGGCTACGGGAGGAGGAAAATCGTCAGCTTTTTTTGGGCCGTGCGCGCCGAGGACGAGGATGCGCTCGATGTCGCCGGTGCGGCTTGGGCCGGTGATGAACGACATGAAGCTCGGC
>Ga0206812_1090_pt1 | contig 19446 bp, 18 predicted proteins | sample Alteio_BWOrgCont_54_FD_152912 | JGI IMG/M metagenome (GOLD analysis project Ga0206812, IMG submission 152912) | Enriched cells from forest soil in Barre Woods Harvard Forest LTER site, Petersham, Massachusetts, United States -... | ecosystem: Environmental > Terrestrial > Soil > Temperate forest >... | reverse complement strand
ATTGCTCATTATATTCCCGAAGAAGGTCCTCGAAGATCCGGGACAAGTATTCCGCCTGGTCGTTTGTCAGGATTATGAAAGGCTTGAGGGATTTTTTAAAAATACGTTTATTGGCGATCAGGTCTTTCGGGAAGAAATGCCTGAAAAAGAACCCAATGTCAAACGACAGCATATAGCCTGAGGCCTTTAGAGAGCTGTATTTGCTTGAATGAGCTACTTTTTGCGGGATGACCATAAGCGTGTTCTTTTGAATGGGGAAACGCAAGTGTCCGATCGTCTTCTCACCTGTCCCATCCTTTACCAGCACGATAAAAAATTGCGATTGACGATTGGCGGGGACGACGCCGCCCCACGCCGGGACGATGTTTTCCAGCCGATGGATCTGAAAGTTGAACTTCTGTTTCAGGTGGTCGTCCATATCGATAATGCGTTGGCTCGCGTATTTGAGGAATGCATCCCGATACTCCTTAACAATAATATCATTCTCCACAAACTTCATACTGCAAAGTTACCTTTGGCTCCCGGTGGACTATAGGGCCTGTCGGTGGAGAGGCATATTCCGTCGCCGAAATGGTTTTTTTACCTCAAGTGGTCATATAAAGAGGGGTTCAGGACTGAACCCCTCACAGAATGTGGGATTAGGATACGGATTTTATGCGGCGGCCGTTACTGAGGATATTGGATGCTGTTCATTATTTTTTCATATTTTTCAACCGAAAGGGGCTTGCTGAGGAAGCCTATCACGCAATTGTAGGATAGCACCCGCTGGATATCTTCGGGCCATGCAGTGGACGATAGTACAAAAATGTGCAGCCGGTCCTTCAACGTGTTTTCCATCTGGTCCAGCAACGCGAAGCCATCGATTTCAGGCATATGCAAGTCTGTCAGTAGGACCGTTTCCCTGTCTTCGGTTCTCATATACTCCATTGCTTCTTTGGCGGCAGCAAAGGCGATGATTTCGGCGCACGGGTTATTTTTCCTGATTACTTTCTCTGTGCAAGCCAGGGTGAACGGGTCATCGTCGATTAGAATGAAGCGCAGGCAATTCTGTTTCATTACATATGAAGATCCATCATTTAAGCCTGGGAAAGTTTACAGGATCAAAGCAAGACGTTGGAAAATCAAAGTGGTTAAGCTATTTTCGTAATCTAACACCCCAAATATGAAAAAGGTAACAGGAATCGGCGGCATCTTCTTTAAAAGCAAAGACCCCAAAAAATTGAAAGAATGGTACAAGACCCATTTAGGCCTCGACACAAACGACTACGGAGCGAATTTTGAATGGAGGGAAGACGCAGACCCAACAAAACAAGGTTCTACCGCATGGAGTCCATTCGCAGAAACGACGAAGTATTTTGATCCTTCAACAAAGGACTTTATGATAAACTATAGAGTCGAGAATTTAGATGCCCTCGTCGGGGAACTTAAAAAGGAGGGCGTAACCATCGTGGACAACATCGAGGATTCCGACTTTGGCAAATTTGTTCATATAATTGACGGTGAAGGAAACAAAGTCCAACTTTGGGAGCCTAAATAGGGTCTCAAAATGCTTTTTCATACAGACCATCGACAATCCTTCGCCAGTCGGCTACCTCGTTCAGTTCCCCGTTGGTCAGAAATATTAGCCCTTTGGTTGTCCTTGGATTGTATGAAATAAAAGTTGAAACGCCGTTCCCACGACCCGTATGGCAATACAACAGCGATCCTTTGTTGGTGCCGTACAGGAACCACACATGGAAACCAAGGTTGAAGTCGACAGGGGTCAGTTGTTGAATGGCATTGCTATCCATGACCTGCCGGTTATTCCATCGTCCATGCTGCGTCCAGGCTATTAGGAAATGCGAAAACTCTTCCACGTTGGTATACAAAGCACCGGCCGGATAGTCCGGAAAGCCCTCGTAGCCGCAAGCCTGGTATTGCTGAAGCGAATCGGAATACCGGTAGGGCATGGCGATGTATTGTGAATCTACATTGCGGAGGAACCAATCGGTCCGTTGCATTGCCAGCGGCTGAAACAACTGCTTTTTGCAAAAGTCATCAAAAGGCATCCCCGATAACCGCTCCACCAGGTATCCGATCAGTGCAATACCGATGTTACAATACTCGGACTGCGCATTGGGCGGATACCGGCAGAAATTCTTGTTGCGATCATAGTGGGCGCCGTCAGGCGACAAATAGTTTACCAGCAGGTCCCGTAACGACACCGTGGGATCACCCTTGCTGCTGTCCCAGAACTGTCCCAGGTAATCATTGTTATCGGTAATGGAGGAACGATGCCGCAGTAGCTGCCGGAAGGTAATCGGGGTCTTTGGGAAGTTCGGGTTGCGCACACTGAAATCGAGATACGCATTTACATCATCATCCAATTGGAAGCGGCCTGCCGCATATAATTGCATCAATGCCGCGCCCGTGATGGTCTTGGTGGTGGAAGCAACATCGAATAAGGTTTGAGGGCTCACCCGGATATGCTTATCGATATGCTGGAATCCATAATAACCAATCCATACTACTTTTCCACTGTCGATCGCACAGGCTTCGAATCCGGGAATATGCAATCGTTTCATTTCACCGGTTACGAAGGAATCGACGGCTGGTTTCTGACCATATGTTGCGTTGATAAAAAATGCCTGTAGCAGGAAGGGTAAGAGTTTTACCATAATCTAAGGTAGTAAGGGACTCCCTCAAATCCCCGAAAATTCATATCTTTTCAATTCGATGTTTGAATCGTTAACGATCGCCAGGGTGGAATCGACCGATCTTGGCGCCCTGACCAATCTTATCAACAACGCTTACCGGGGCGAGGCCGGCGGCTGGACGTCGGAAGGCGCTTACCTGGAAGGCAAACGAACGACCCTGGCAGACATGGAAACCCTTTTTGTTCAGCCGGACCTGGAACTATTCAAGTGTTTCCCGCCCAATGGGGATGTGTTGGGCATTGTATCATTTCAATACAGGCCGGACGACCTTTATCTGAGTTTACTTTCCGTTGCACCCGAATGGCAGGACCGGGGGATCGGCAGGAAATTGCTGGATTTTGCCGAAACCCATGCCAGGTCATTGCAGAAGCAGGCCATCCTGATAACCGTCCTACATATTCGTACGGAGCTTATTTCCTGGTATGAGCGCAGGGGGTATATCATAACGGGAAATACGAAGCCTTTCCCTATCGAGGCGGGGAAGCCTCGTGTTGCGGTTCACCTGGTCGAGATGAGAAAGCTGATAAACTATGATAAATAATGAAATTAATAAAGAGCAGCGCCTCTTAAAAGTATTGGACATTGTAACCGACTGGTTAAGATTTGCAGAGTCGAAAAATGGGGCACTCATCGGCTTTGATGGTGTGTCAATCTATGGAATCACGCAAGCATTGGATCTTGAATTCATCAAGAAAAGCCCACTTTTGTCTGGTTATGCGGTGTTTGTAATCATATTATTAGTGTGTAGTGCCGTTGCGGCTTTATTGTCCTTCGTACCCAATTTGAAGCTCATTTCGTCAACAGCAGAGTCGGGAGGTGAAGGGCCCAATTCTTTATTCTTCGAGGATCTGAAGTCGCAATCGGAAGTAGCCATCATTCAGGCGATTTGTGAGAGCGACGAAGTGGAGTTTTCCCGGTTTGAAAAGGATATAGCCAACCGGATAAAACATTATTCAAATATCGTGAGTGAAAAATACTCTTACTTTACCGTTGCGGTTTGGATTACGCTTTCGGCATACATTACGCCGGTCTTCGCGTTACTTTTCGCTATTTATCAACGCAGGCGGAGGTTGAGATGAATTTTTGATTAGCAAGAATCGGGTTTTTACCCCGCAAGACTTGTGTGAATTTTGGTTTTCAAAATAAGACCATATGCACCAAGTCAGTGAACTTTCTCTCGTTAGCATTGATTTTCAATCATTTTGATTTACTAAAGGTGATTGGGTTCATTAAGTATTATGGGCCAAATCAAGGAAAATGAATAATTTTGCTATATGTATCTGAAAGATAATGACATACAGATCATTAGGGACTATTTTGCAGGTAAACCTGTTTTGAAAGCTTATTTATTTGGATCTTATTCCAGGAATGAAGCTGGTAATGACAGCGATATTGATATACTAGTAGACCTGGATTACACACAACATATTGGATTTGGTTTTGTTCAAATGAAATTTGACTTGGAAGAGCGATTACATAAACCGATTGATTTAGTCCCATCCGAGGCCGTATCAATACATTTGTTGCCATTCATCAATAAAGATAAGCAACTGATATATGAGTCCGCAGTCTTAAAATCTTCCTATTAGGTTTGACTTTTCAACTTTGGCAATAATCTTCTTAAGATGAATGGAAAAATTGGAGATAAACAAAGGTTGAGTCATATACTTGATGCTATCTCCGAGATTGAAGCTTATACAACTAACGTTGAATTGAAGGATTTCCTGGAAAATTCCATGATGAAATACGCTTCTATTAAGCAAATTGAAATTATTGGGGAAGCTGCAAATTCTATTACTCCTATGACCAAGGAGTTATTTCCAGAAATTGAATGGAAAAGGATTATCGGGATGCGACACATACTTGTTCATGAATATTTCGGGATAGCCCCTAATTTGGTATGGCAGGTTATTATAAATGATATTCCTGCGCTAAGGGTTGCTGTAAATAAAATATTCCCCCTGGTTGAATGAATTGAATTCTTTTGCTCAATCCACCAATCGAGATGCGCTGGACGGTCCGGCAGGAGCAAAAAGATACCAGTATCGAGAACAGGTGATGATCTTTTTACGGTAAATGACAAAATTTAATGTGATAATAGGTTTATTTCCTATTATCTATTAAAAATTGTACATTTGTGGCATGGACATCGCCCTTGAATTGGCCGCCCATTACCGGCATCCTTTTACACACCAGTGGCTGAGCTCCTTGCTGAAGAATTATAAGTTTCCCAATGACAAGGTACACGACCTGGTGCAGCATGGATATCTTCAACCTGTAAAAAGGGGATTATATATACCTGGGCCTACACTCCAGGCCGGTAAGCCAGAGCCATTCCTACTGGCCAACCAAATAATGGGACCGAGCTATGTGTCTGTGGATACGGCCCTGGCCTTCTACGGACTTATCCCCGAGCGCGTCTACGAGGTTGCCTCAATGACTGTCAAGGCTTCAAGGGAGTTTGATACCTCGATGGGCCACTTTACCTACACCCGCTTGCCGCTACCATATTATGCTTATGGGATCCGACAGATCAAGCTGGCGGAAGATGAATTCGCCCTGGTGGCCTCTCCTGAAAAGGCCTTGTGCGACCGTCTCATCACCACTCGTGGTTTGGTACTCCGAAGCCAGAAGGCAGCGAAGGCATGGCTGCTGGAAGATTTGCGTATGGATGAGTCCCAACTGCGCGAATTTTCTACAGGCGAGATGTCCACCTGGTTGGAAAGGGCACAGAAAAAGGAAAGCCTCCAGCATATCATTGACGTAATAAATGAGATATGATCAAGGAATGGTTGGAAGAATATCACCCCTCTAACCAGGACGAAGCCGAGCAAGCCCTCCGGGAGATCATGCAGGAAACCGCGCTGGCTGCCCTACAGCGGGCTGGGTTTTTTGAGAAGGCTGCTTTTTACGGAGGAACCGCCTTACGGATTTTTTACGGCCTGGACCGATTTTCCGAAGACCTGGACTTTTCGCTCTTGCAACCGGAACCACATTTCTCTTTGGACAAGTACCTTGAAGCCATTCGGCTTGAATTCCTTTCATTAGGAATGGACGTCTCTGTCAGGGAAAAACAAAAAGCCATTCAAAATAATATCGAGTCTGCCTTCCTGAAATCTGAGACTCTTTGGAGAGAGCTGGTATTGGAAGGCGTCATTCCGCAAAATGGGCTCAACCAACCGGCGCGGATTACGATCAAACTGGAGGTGGATATAGACCCTCCCATGGGATTTGATACAGAAGAAAAGTTGCTCTTGCGGCCATTTTCATGTTATATCAAGTGTTTTACATTACCTGACCTGTTTGCTGGAAAAATGCACGCTTTGCTGTTCCGGAAATGGAAGAATAATGTTAAGGGTAGGGATTGGTTTGATATGGAATGGTATATCCAGAAGGGGGTTCCTCTGCATTTGAGGCATTTTGTTCGGCGGGCGATTGATAGTGGGGATTGGAAGGGGGAGACGATGACTTCGGACCAGTTTCGTCGGTTGTTGAGCGAGCGTATTGATCAGGTTAATATGGAGAGGGTGAAGGCGGATATTCGGAGGTTTATTCCGCGGCCGGAGGAGTTGGAACTATGGAGTTCACGGTATTTTCACGACCTGGCGTCAAAGCTTACCTTTGAATCATGAATATCTGGTGCCTGCACCGGTGAAATATTCTTTTCTGGCAGGAGCGGCCATCTTGTAGTTATGCTCTTTGAATGTTACCAGGAGCATGTGCGGCTTATTATTTCAGGTTTCAGGGCACTCAAAATATTCCTGATATACTTAGAGGTACCGGTGGAAATGGATTGGGTATTATACAAGAAGTAGGATTTAATTTCAAATTACCCATAAGATCGAAAACCCGGCCATGATAGAGATGATTATCTCTTCGTTTCGGCTCTACCGTGAAAACACCCTATTTTACTATCTATAAGAAATAGGCATTCACAATTTCGTGTTTTTATTAAACATCTTTTATCTTGACACATCGTCATTAATTGTAAAAACCTAATTGAGATGTGCAAAATTGCAAGAATCTTATTGACCCTTATTCTTGGGTCAATTTATATAAGCCTCTCTGCACAGTCGGGCGACCAGAGAATAGCCAACTTGATGCAAATGAAACTTGCATGGACGCCCACAGGCACACCTATAAATTATTTCAGAAATAATACCATGAGTAGCGATGTGACGGCAACTGTCTTAGGGCCATTTGGAAACATAAGTCTCCAGCCAGCTTACAGTTTTTATAAATTTCAAGATATAAATAATGGATGGGCAAGCTTGGTTACCGGCATAAATGTGAGCTTATCAGCCCAAGATTCTATTTTATACTATTTTAACCAGGATTTTGAAGTATATAAAAAATTAATTACTGATACATTGGTAAAAACCCTTAAAGGCCTGCCCGCTGAAATATTAAAAGATGAGGTATATACACAATTGTCTAATCAACTGGCAGCTATGAAAATGGAAATTGATTCGTTGAAGAGCCAGATTTTTTTACTAAAGCAAAAACCCAATAAATAAGGTATATGAAATACCTCGTTTTTATTAATGTCATGGTAATTGTGTCTTTTGCTCGGCAGTGTTCGGCACAAACAGATTCTTTTAAAGTTGTTGATTTAAGCCAATTATTTAGAAACAACGTTAAGAGTAATATGCAGCTGGATAAATTTATTGGCAGAGAAGCTTATGCTAACATGAAGGTGGAAGACCGTAAAGCATATCAAACTTCACTGGCCAATTCTGATATTGTCGGATATGAACAAACAATGAATCAGTTGGTATCTTCATTAAAAACAAGTAATCAAAATAATAACTTAGGCCTAAGAGCCCTTAATTTGGGAGTCAGAGGGACCTGTTATCTACTAGACAAAGCTAAGGATTTGGACAAGGAGACCCGAACTAAAATGATCCTGGCTGGTTTATCTGTAACCTGTAGCTACGGACTTTCAAAACTTATTGAAATGGCTAAAGAGGAATCCGAAAAGGATATCCAATCAGACCTTCACTATAGGCTTGGGCAATTAAGTGATAGTGATAAAAGCGAGGCAGAAGCGGCTATTCAAAACGCTGATTTTGCTGGCTTTATTAACTTGATGAATAAAAAGGCTGATTACACAGATTCGGTGACAAGAGGTTTACCTCCTGAAGAAAAAGAGCAATTTGTACAATACAGGGATAAGCTGATAAGGGATATGATGGGTGATGGCCAAAAATTTTTGCGGGATATTCAGATAAGTCAATTAGTTCAAGTTGATTCCAACTTGCTGAGACTGCAGCAGTCTTCAGTTGCTATTTTAAAATTTGATTCTACCAATAATCAACAGTTACAATCGATTGTTGAAAGTCAAGCTGATATCCAGGATAAATTGAATGAACTATGTGAGAAAGCTGGTAAGACGGCAGATGGAATAGATTTTTTGCAGGAATTCGAATTTGGGAAAATGTCTCCTGACGAACAAATTATTGCTCTAAATGATGGTAGGTTTTTTCCAGGTATTGATTCAGCCAGTAGGTCAAATATGATTGCGGCGGCAAATCTTGTAAAATCGAAACAGGACCTTGATAGGCAAATAAAGCAATACCTTGGAGATGGCCATAATATTGCTAACATTTTAAGAAATATTGGATTGGGCGGAATTGTAGCGGATGATATTGAAAAGGCATCGACTATCGGTGATGATGTTTACAGTGCATTTACCCAATTTGGAACAGGTAATTTCATCAGTGCAATTGGTTCGCTTACCAACATATTTGGTCTTTTTGGAGGCAGGGACGTAGAGGGAGAGAGATTTAAGGAGATAATGAATGGCATGCAACAGATATATGAGGGCGTAAAAGTAATTGACACAAAGATTGATACTCTTATGAGCATGGATATAAAAATCATGGGAAGTCAACAAAAAATCATAGACGGCTTGGTTACCGTTAGCAATCAAATTGAAGAGAATCATCAAGAGGAGATGAAGCAATTAATTAACATAGACAAAGATGTTCTATATAACAGAGATTTGCAATTGGAAAACATGTCTTTAGGTTGGGAGCATTGCCGAAAGCTCAGGTTTACAGTTGACGGTGATACTTTATTGGACTTGGAAAATGGAATAATTCCTTCATATGCAGTGTTCAATCAGTCAATTAAAGACAATTTAAATGACTGCAAGAGATGTCTTTCAATCCTTCATAAGACATATGTTCCGGATATTTCTGGGTCAAGCCCAAGTAAGTTTTCCAGTCTATTTAATTTAGAATCGTACAAAACAAAAGATTCAAGTGGAAAGATAAATGTCTTTTTAAATAAAATATATCCCGGCGTCCTGTTTATCCTACAGCAGTATGATAGTGAAAATAGTCCTCAATCTGACTCAATACTGAGTTCTTTGTTTGCACCTGTTCTTTCAGTAAACGATCTATTACTAAAACTCAATAGCGGCTATCAAAATGTATATAATAGTAGTTTTACAACCCTTGGTCATTTTATGAAATTATTAAAAACACCTTTATATACTAATCCAATATCGATACAGACAGATCATATAGTCAATCTTCACTTGTATTATCACTTGGTTGATGGGAATAGAAACCCAATATCTCTATCAGAATTAGTAACTAATCCAACATTAAATTCTCAGGCTGAAAGTGACCTTAAAGAGTGCCTGAAACTCGTCAATATAGCTCTGGCTCAGAATGTATTAGTTAACGGCGATATTTTATTGCCGTACATCGAAAATATTTTAAATAGTGGCGATAGCAGCAATGTAAACAATGTTTTTAAAGTCTTGCAACTAGACCATTTTCTTTCCTATAATTACTTATTGTACAAATGGAATAAAGATATTCAATCAAATGGCTCTTATACATTATATGATTTTGCCTGGCATATTGGGGACACCGCGTATATTTCTTCTTGTAGCCAATATAAATGGGATTACTTGTATCTAAGCGGGGATTCCGCTATTAGCTTGGGTAATTCAAAGGATACCTTAAAAGCTGGTTGGTATGTTAAAATAGCTGGAGTGCCATACAAATTACCTCCAGTAAAAGACTTAGAGGCTGGTAAATTCGTCTATTCAAAGGACGTTTATGATTTAGTGAGCCTTAGAGATAGAATATTGAATCAATTAGCGACCTATGATATATATGAAGAAACTAATCCGAGTTATCGAAGTTCTATAAATAAAATCACACTAACTGATTTTAAAACTGACCCTAAGACCGAGAATGTAGTATATTAAAAGCCTTCATTCATAATCTCCAATTTGAGCGCATCTATTTCTTGTACGATTTTATTTGCAATATCCGATGCGAGTTTTGCCATTATAGAAAATATTAGCGGACCTACCTTTAGGGGCTCTCTTCCGTTGTCAAGGGACTTCAAAAATGATCACTTGGTATTCTCTCTCGTAGAACTAAATTGCCAGATCGGTTAGCGGGTATTCTTTAAGGTCAATGAAGATGGTTTGAACAAAGGGCATGGTGAGGACAGGATATTTTTACTTATACTTGTGAATAAAGACACACTCTAAAGGGCCTATCAGATTTGATGACAGGTGAAAGCCGGAGTATCGGCGAGGCATTGGTGAATCATTAAATTGTGAATAGTCCATTGCCTTTGGTATTGGACCCGTATATAGCCGATGCTTATGTTGGAGTTTTCTGCTTGCAACGAGCCTAGCATCTCCCCTGATCCTAATGATCTTCACTTATGAATTTATTCCAATTGAGGTCTTGAAGATTGCCCAAAAACGGAATTCCACCATAACGTCCCATTAAATATCCTTTTCTTATGTCAATTGTATGATGCTCTTTAAGATCGCTTAGACGATACATTTCAGTTGCGCCCCAATTATTTTTCTGAGCAAACCATATTTCGTCTTGCCGAAATATTTCTTGGTCTAATAAATTAGATTCATGTGTCGAAAATATCAATTGCCCCTTAGTCATAGTGTCGCTTGAAAATTTGGAAATTATATCCTTAATAATAAGAGCATGAATACTTCTTTCCATTTCGTCAATTATGTAAGTGACTTCTTCCTCAATTATGTCTTTAATTGCCAACACATATTCTAACAACCGAATGGTGCCGTCAGATTCCTCATTCAGATTAAAGGATACAAGCTCATTGCTTGAATTTCTATGTTGTAGTAATAGCTGTTTTGTGCTAATTTTCCCATTTTCATTCACTGCTACTACATCGTCTCTAAGCATTATATATGAATTGGGTTTTGCCGATAGTTTTGCTGTCATCTCCTCCAACTCCTTTTTATTGTCTTTGCCAAAATAGTCTTCGATATTCTTTTTTTCCACGTGGATATGAGCAATTCCCGTACTAAAAGCACATACGAGTTCATTTGCAAATTTTTTAAAACCCTGATCCTGGTCAATTTTTTGCGGGAGTCCAATTGGTTTCGTTTCAGGAGAAATAATCTCAAGATTATGCCTAAACCAACTAAAGGCTTTTTCAATTTTCTCAAAACCTTTCCTATGCAAGGAATTTATTGTATTAAATGCACTCTTTCCCGGTTTAATAAGAGTTGTTTGAAGGAGATCCTGCAATAGAACATTTTCTTTGTCCTTATAGAAAGATCGATAAAAATTCAACTTCAGACTGCCGTTCTCAACAACTCTCGAGAATAATAGTTTCTCTTCCGTTCTACCCGAATCTAAAATATGCAGACTTTCATGCAGGACCTTTGATTCTAGGATCGCTACTTCATATCGAAATAATTCTCTTTCCTTCGCATATTCAATCAGCAAATGGACCGAACTATTAGTTCCTTCTCCTGATAGTTTAAACCGTTCTGTAACGAATTCAATTGGAATATCTCCACTTAGCACGAAATGCATTAACCCAGAAATTGCGCGAACAAGGTTTGATTTTCCTGCACCATTAGCCCCATAAACAGCAGCCAACTTCAAGGCCTCAATGCCTGAATTGTCATATCTATGATGCGCCAGCCGGTTTATTCGCTTACCAGGTAGCATGGTAAATTCTACCTCTTTGTCAAAAGAGAAGAGATTACGCACAACAAATTTGATTAGCATAGAGGTGATATTCTCACGTTAAAGATGTCATTTTTTAAACTAACTAGCAAATAAAATATGTTTAATTTATTTTATTTCACGTGTAAATTTCACGTACCTTAGTCTTGAAGATTATTTATTCAAAAGGAGAACGCATTCACATTCTCCTTTTGGGAACAATAATATTTGCATGGGAAGGCAAATTGTCGGGGCTCTTCACCCCTGATATATGGTTGTTCCTTTTGTCGCAAGATACGACCGAATTTCATTTTTCCAAATGAAATTGGGATGGCCAGCCATGCCTATGTGGCAAAACTTTAAATTTTTATTTATGATTTTAGAAATTTTTACCCTTTGTGATCATGCCCAACAGGACGCTCAGGGAAAGTTGACCATAGTTGGGACGTTTGATGCGATCAATCACGCAGGAAATTTCCCGTTGATTTATCCGCATTGCGCAGTTGCGCTCAGAATGCGTTTTGCGGACTCTGAATCCGGAAACCACGCCGGGTATATTGCGTTCAAGAAAGCAGACCGTTCAGAGATTTTGGTTAAGGTTGATTTCTCGTTCACTGTACTTAACACCAGTGCTACCGGATATACTTCGATCAACATGCCCTTTAACATGGGGAATTTTCGTTTCCCGGAAGATGGTAAGTATGTAATTGAGCTTTACCTCGATTCAGAATGGCAGTCTGGGCTAACTGTTGCGGTTAACCGGGTTCGGGCAGCAGCCTAAAGTGGAAGTTGTTTGATTTTAGGGCCTCCATACGGGGGCCCTTTTTTCCGCACATCCTTTACTAGACTAACCTATCGTGGCTGAAGGGATGGCGAGGATGTCTAATTATTTGGAACTGCTGCAGAACCGTCAGAATCGTCTGTTGATCGGCGATCTTTTTTTAAAAAGCTATATGAAAAGTTCGATGTTTGGTGATCCTATATTAGTTGGTCGAATCTGTTGACGTTTTAGTGGGGATGGAGGGGGTTTCAGCCATCTGTCGAGCCGCAGGTCCGCTTTGCTCATCTGCGATTTTATAGCATTCAACATCTGGCAAGGACAAGCTCGGTCCGTCTGCTTTAATCAAAAAATCCGCCGTCACGAGCCGTGGGATCAACTTATGTGTTAGCCGAGAGAGAGGGATTACCTCCGCCTCGCTTCGCGCGACTCCGGTGATCCCCGGCCAGAGAGCCTTAACCCACCCACTCCAGCGCCGCCGTTTTTTTCTTCCTCCTGCCTAGCCGAACAAGTTCGTCAGGCCATCGGAAACAAAAAACGCTGCCGACAAGGTCGGCGGCGCTGCGCTTACGTGTTAGCGGAGAGGGATGGATTACCTCCACCGCGCTACGCGCGGCTACGGTGATTCCCGGAGGGGAGGCTTCAGCCCCACCGTCGATCCGCAGGTTCGCTTCGCTCACCTGCGATTTTTTGCTTTCAGCATCTGGTCCAAGCAAGCTCGTCCCATCTGCTTCGATCAAAAAATCCGCGGCCGAAGGCCGCGGATCGACTAAAGTGCTGGCGGAGAGGGAGGGATTCGAACCCCCGGAAGTTTAACCTTCAACGGTTTTCAAGACCGCCGCAATCGACCACTCTGCCACCTCTCCGGGCGCAAAATTAGGTGTTGGACCCCGAAGGGCAAAATGAGAAGCGCCGCGGGGGAAATGGCCATGGAAAACACCTGAAAAACAGCTCCTTAATTGATGAAAGAAGATAATTTTATGTATTTTGACTTGAATTCCATAGGTTTGTTGTAAACGATTGCATAGTTGAGTTCAAGGGCTACCATAGCAGACATTGCCAGGGCGTTGAATGTTACGCCGGCCACGGTTTCCAGGGCTTTGAACGATCATCCGGGCATTAGCCAGGAGACGAAGAAGGCGGTAAGGAAAGTGGCGGAGAAGCTGCAATACAAGCGGAATAAAATCGCTTCTTCATTAAGATCCGGTAAAAGCCAAATGATCGGCGTCATTCTTCCGAGCACTGCCATTAATTTCTTTGGGGAGGTGGTGCATGGGATCGAGGCGATGGCGAATGCGCACGGGTATTCGGTCCTCCTTTACCAATCGAATGAGTTGCCGGAGTATGAGAAGAAGGGGCTGGAGGCGCTGATCAGCGCGGGGGTGGATGGGATCCTGGCCTCGGTGGCGAAGGAGACGGTGGATTTGGGGCATTACGAGGATCTCAAGGATCATAGTATTCCACTAGTGTTTTTTGACCGGGTGGATGATTCATTGGGAATTCCTTCGGTGGTGGTGGATGATTTCAGGGGGGCTTACCTGGCTACGGAGCACCTGGCCCGACAGGGGTATCGAAGGATCGCGCATATTTCGGGGCCACAGCATTTGAAGATATTTAAGGACCGGTTGGAGGGGTATCGGGCGGCGTTGAATGATTTGGGATTGGGGGTGGGGGAGAAGCTGATTTTCCCCGGCGACGTGACGATAGAGGCGGGACGAAGGGCGGTGCAACACTTCCTTTCTCTGGAGGAGCGGCCCGATGCGATTTTCGCGGTGGAAGATTATTCGGCGCTGGGGGCGATGAAAGAATTGAAAGACCATAAACTGCGCATACCCGAGGACGTTGGGATCGTGGGTTTCGCGAACGAGGATTTCGGGGAACATATCACGCCGGCCTTGTCGTCCATCGATCAACAGCCCGTCCAAATGGGGAAGGAGGCTTTCCGGATGCTCCTGGGGCTAATGAATCCCAAACCGGCTGCCAAGAAAGGGGTGGAAGGCGTGGTGCAGGTGGAGGTGAAGACGGTGGTGATGCTGGAACCAATCGCTTTCTTCCGCCAATCTTCAATCAGGTTATGACGACTTTTTATAAATGGGCGCTGGGCGGCTGGCTCCTGTTGGGCGGAGCGTGGGCAGCCGGAGCGCAAACGGCCGGCGAAAAGAACGGCAACGCGACCCAGATAAAAGTGAGCGTGGAAATGCGTCCAAATACGACGGAACAAAACCCATATTACACCGGCAATAAAGCTCCCCTGGAACCACTGAGTTTCCTCAAACTTCCCATCGGCAGCATCCACCCGGAAGGGTGGGTACGCAAATACCTTGAATTACAAAGAGACGGCCTAACCGGCCACCTCGCCGAAATCAGCGCGTGGCTGGATAAAAAAGATAATGCCTGGTATAGCGGCACGGGCCAGGGGGGCCACGGTTGGGAGGAAGTCCCCTATTGGTTGAAGGGTTATGGTGATTTGGCCTATGAACTAAAGGACCAGGCCATGATTGCCAAGACGAAAGATTGGTTAGAAAAGGTCTTCCAAAGTCAACAGCCTGATGGCTATTTTGGCCCCAGCGTGGTGGAGAACGAGCACCAGCGCAATTCAGGGAAGACGCCGGACCTGTGGCCGAATATGCTGATGCTTTGGTGCATGCAGTCGTATTACGAGTACAGCCACGACGCGAGGGTGATCGATTTCATGACGAAGTACTTCCATTGGGAGACGACGGTGCCGGATAGCCAAATGTTCAAAATCTTTTGGGAGAACAGCAGGGCGGGGGACAATCTGTATAGTGTATACTGGTTGTATGATATAACGGGTGAGCCCTGGCTGCTGGACCTGGCGGTGAAGATCCACCGTAATACGGCGAACTGGACCCAACAGAATAATTTGCCCAATTGGCATAATGTTAATGTCGCGCAATGTTTCCGGGAGCCTGCCACTTATTTTATGCAGACGAAGGACTCATTTTACTTGCAGGCGACGTACCATGATTTTTTCCTGGTAAGGAGTTTATACGGACAGGTTCCGGGAGGCATGTTCGGGGCGGACGAGAATGCGCGCGAAGGGTATTCGGATCCGCGGCAGGCGGTGGAGACGTGTGGGATCGTTGAGCAGATGGCCTCGGATGAACTGCTAACCCAAATTACGGGGGACCCGATGTGGGCAGATAATTGCGAAAACGTCGCTATCAATACTTACCCGGCGGCGGTGATGCCCGATTTCCGGGGGCTCCGATATCTAACGGCGCCGAATATGGTGGTGAGCGATTCGATGAACCACCATCCGGGTATCGACAACGATGGGCCCTTCCTGGTGATGAATCCTTTCAGCAGCCGGTGCTGCCAGCACAATCATTCGCAAGGCTGGCCTTATTATGCGGAGCACCTTTGGATGGCAACGCCGGACAGGGGAGTGGTGGCTATGTTGTACTGCAGCAGCTCGGTGACCGTTGAAGTTGGATCTGGGGAAAAGGTTAGACTCAGTGAGTCCACGCATTATCCGTTCGACGAAAATATTCACATCAGGGTGGAAACGGCGGCAAACTTTCCTTTGTATTTGCGCGTTCCCGGCTGGTGCAGCGGTGCGAAAGTAAAGGTGAATGGAGAAACCATGGCCATCGAGGCGCGGGGTGACACCTATATCCGCCTGGAAAAAGACTGGAAAGCGGGCGATGTGGTGGACCTGGACCTCCCTATGCAAATAAGGACAACATTGTGGAGCCTAAACCAGGGTAGTATCAGTGTGAACTATGGCCCCCTAACCTTTGCCTTAAAAATAAAAGAGAACTATATAAAATTGGACAGCCGTGCAGCCACCCAAGGTGATGCCAAATGGCAGCCCAATGTGGATGCGACGCAGTGGCCGGCGTATGAGATCCTGCCCGGGAGTCCCTGGAATTATGGGTTAGCTGGCACTCAAATGGAAATTGTTAGGCGACCCTGGCCGAAGGATGACTTCCCCTTCACACAAAACAGCACCCCCATCGAATTAAAGGCCAAAGGGAGACGCATCCCCACATGGACGATCGATAAATACGGGCTTTGCGGGGTGTTGCCTGCCTCGCCTGTGATGGTGTCGACGCCGGAGGAAGATATCGAGTTGATCCCGATGGGAGCTGCGAGGTTACGGATTTCGGCATTCCCGACAGTACCGGTTTCGGGGGAACCGCCGAAGGAGGGTGAGTTGGCGGTAGAGGAGAGGTGGCCCACTGCAAAAGCAAATGCCTGGGGCAAACGTTGGGGTTGGCTGCGCGGAAGCAATTTCATTCCAAGCACCGCGATCAACCAACTTGAGATGTGGCAAAAGGAAACCTTCGACACCGCCACCATCGATATGGAACTGGGATATGCCCAAAAGGTTGGCTTCAACGCCATGCGCGTCTTCCTCCACCACCTCGCCTGGGAGGAAGACCCCGAAGGGTTCAAAAACCGAATAAATCAATACCTGGATATTGCAAACCGAAGGGGCATCGGGACGATTTTCGTATTCTTCGATAATTGTTGGAATCCTCACTATCAAAAAGGGCCCCAGCCCAAGCCCAAGCCTGGCGTGCACAATTCGGGATGGGTGCAGGATCCGGGTGCGACCAGGGACGACGTGGAGCTGGAAACCTACGTCAAAGACATATTAAAGACCTTTGGCCAAGATAATAGGATCGCCCTTTGGGACCTATATAACGAGCCCGGCGCCAATTGCATGGACCTGTTAAAAAAAGTGCTCGAATGGGCTCGGGAAGCAAATCCCACCCAACCACTAACGGCGGGTGTCTGGACCGACGACTTAAAAGATATGAACCAATTCCAGTTGGACCACTCCGACATCATCACCTACCATAACTACGGCAGCCCCGAAGAACAGCAAAAAGAGATAGACCGTCTGAAAGCCTACGGGAGACCCATCGTGTGCACCGAATACATGGCGCGCACACGGGGCAGCCTTTTCACGAACATAATGCCCGTCTTGAAACAGAATAACGTCGGCGCGATCAACTGGGGATTAGTCGAAGGGAAAACGAATACCATTTACGCCTGGGATACGCCGATGCCCGACGGTTCGGAGCCGAAGGTCTGGTTCCACGACGTGTTTCGGAAAGACGGAACGCCTTATAGCGAAAAAGAAATAGAGTTAATTACATCCTTGACGCATATACAATGAAAGAGCAGATAACTTGTGGCATGGACAAAGCCGTGCTGAGCCGCTCCCCGGGGCGGATCAACCTGATCGGAGAGCATACGGATTACAACCAGGGCTTTGTATTACCCGCGGCCATCGACAAGGCGGCCTACATTTCACTAAGCCTTCGCCAGGACGAAAAGATTTTCCTGAGGTCGAGGGATTTCGATGCGACCTACGAGACTTCGCTGAGCACATTGAAGCCAAGCGACAAGGGCTGGCCGAACTATCTCCTCGGCGTAGTTGACCAACTATTAAAGCAGGGCGTAAACCTAACGGGCTTCGAGGCCGAGGTCTGGGGCGACGTCCCCGCCGGCGCCGGTTTGTCCAGCTCGGCAGCGGTGGAGTGCGCTATGCTGCTGGCCCTTGACAAGGCTTTTGGCTTGAGGATGGAGCGCATGCCGATGGCCAGGATGGCCCAGGCCGCGGAACACGCGTACGCCGGGGTCAAGGTGGGGATCATGGATCCTTTCGCAAGTTTATTTGGAAAGGAAGGGCACGTGATCCGTCTGGACTGCCGCTCTCTCGAATATGAATACGTTCCCTTCAAAACCGACGGGTATCAGTTGGTCCTTTGCGATTCGGGCGTGCATCATTCCCTGGCGGGTTCCGAATATAACGTTCGGCGCCAGCAATGCGAGACGGGAGTGGCGTGGGTGAAGGAAAAATATCCCGAAGTTAGCAGCCTCCGCGATGTAACCGAGCCGATGTTAGATGAATGCGTAAAGCCCAAAGACGGGCTGATATATAATCGCTGCCTCTATGTCGTGCAGGAAAACATCCGCCTGATCGGGGCCTGCGAGGATTTGAAAGCCGGCCGCCTGGAGGCCCTCGGGCAAAAGTTGTACGAGACGCACGAAGGGCTCAGCCATCTCTACGAAGTGAGCTGCCCCGAGCTCGATTTCCTGGTGGATCAGACAAAAGGACAACCGGAAGTCCTGGGAGCCCGTATGATGGGCGGAGGCTTCGGCGGCTGCACGTTGAATCTCGTGAAAGAAGATGCTGTCGACACCTGGACGGGAAAAATGATAATAAATTACAAATCTGGACTAGACCGGGTTCTTAAGGTGTACAGGGTTAACATTGCCAACGGAGGAAGCATCTTATGATCGACTTCACCGAAGACCCGCACAAACGCTTCAACCCCCTGACGGGAGAATGGGTCCTCGTGTCTCCGCATAGGATGAAGCGACCCTGGCAGGGAAAAGTGGAGGCGACAGCGCAAACGAATCGGCCGGCGTACGATCCAAATTGTTATCTCTGTCCTGGAAATAAAAGAGCCGATGGCGAAACGAACCCGAAGTATAAGGGAAGCTTTGCCTTCACGAACGACTACGCGGCCCTGCTGCCGGATACACCGGATGGAGATTATAACGAAGGGGACCTGCTGGTGGCAAAGAACCAAAGGGGCACCTCCCGCGTGATTTGCTTTTCGCCGCGCCACGACCTGACGCTACCGGAGATGGACGTGTCCGAAATCCGGTTGGTCGTGGATCTGTGGGTGGAGGAATTCAAGCGCCTGGTGCATGCCTGCGGAGTATGGAAAGCTCGTTTGGAAAAGGTTGTCGTAGCGGATGGTCAATCTCCGTAGGATGTCCGCCAGGGCGTCGCGCTCGGCCTCAGAGAACGTCAGTATGGTCTCGTGTTGCTGCCGCGAAATGATCATCGTTTCAAAAGGCCAGACGGCCCAAAAGGGCACGAGCGCCACGAAGTGGTCGTTCGTTACAACGATACGTTCGTTCTTTTTGAGTTCCAGGTTCAGATAATCCGACAACAGACTTCGACCATATTTCCGCCAATACCCCTCTTGCCTTTCCGTCTCTTTCT
>Ga0206812_1089_pt1 | contig 19522 bp, 19 predicted proteins | sample Alteio_BWOrgCont_54_FD_152912 | JGI IMG/M metagenome (GOLD analysis project Ga0206812, IMG submission 152912) | Enriched cells from forest soil in Barre Woods Harvard Forest LTER site, Petersham, Massachusetts, United States -... | ecosystem: Environmental > Terrestrial > Soil > Temperate forest >... | reverse complement strand
ACCGACGCAGCCGGTGATCGCGCCGCCGTCGGGGACGACCGGTGGCTTGTACATCGAGGGCGGAGCAAATCTCACGTTCGAGAATTTCCAGTTCTCGTCGGAGAATAACGTGCCGCTGATCAATGTCGGGTGGGGCTATGGCGCCCATTCGCCGGACGCGAACAACATCGTGATCGAGGATTGCAACATCAGCGATCCGGACAGCGCGGACACGACGCAGAAGAACGAATGTCCGGCGGTGACAATCGCCTACGGTTCGCAAAACGTGACGGTGCAGGATTGCTACATTCACGATAGCGAGGCGGGCATCACGGCGCCGGGCGAGACGAACTCGGCGGCATTCTGCAACAACATCAACATTCTCGACAACACGCTGGAGAACTTCAGTTGCGATGCGATCCAGTTCGGCGCGTGGAACAACGTGACCATTTCCGGCAACATCATCACGAACATCATCGATGCGCCGGGCGAGAGTGTCCACAATGACGGCATCCAGTTCACGGGCAACACGCAAAATGCGACGATCACCAATAACTACATCGCGCATTCCGACGGGCAATTGATCCTCATCCAGCCGGAGGTCGGTCCCATTGACAATGTGGCCGTTATCAACAACCTGGTCTGGGACGCGAACGCGATCTCGATCCAGTCGCAAAGCAGCACCCATGTGCAGTTCCTCAACAACACGGTCATGGGCGGCGTCTTGGGAGGACTCTTGGTGCGGGGGAGCGGCTCCACGCCGACGAACGATACCGTGGTGGCGAATAATGTGATCAACGAGTTCGCCTATTATGGGGGAGCTACGTCGGCCTATGAAAATTACAACTACTTCGAGGGCGTGCCCAAGGGAACGCCGACCGGTCCGAATGACATCATCGGGTCGACTCCCGACTTTGTGAACACGGCGTCGGGAAACTTCCATCCCGCCGCGGGTTCGCCGCTGCTGGCCGCGGGAGTGGAGACGTTCAGCGCCGTCGTGGACGGCGTGAGCACCAACTTCACCGCACCGACGCAGGATCTCGACCAGATCACGCGCGGCAATCCGCCGGCCATCGGCGCCTACGACACCACGCTGGGCAACGACACGATAGCCTATTGCGGATTCGACTACGCGTCGACCGGTACCATCAACACACTGACGGATGGGCCGCTCGACTTCGGCTGGAGCGGGACGACTTGGGGCGAGACCAACCAGGTCGTATCACCCGGGTTGACCTATGAAACTCTGCCGGTGATCAGCAACGCGCTCTCCTTCGCCAACAACATCGGGTCGGACCGGGTCATAAATCCATCGGCGATGCCGACGAACTACACGGTGGTTGGATCCGACGGGGTATCACGGCTCGGCGCGACCGGTACAACCGTGTGGATGAGCTTCCTGCTCGATCCGACCGAGGCTGATGCGACGGGCACCTTGACCTGTGGAGTGAACCTGGTGGGGCAGACCACGGGCGGTACCGACAAACTCTCCATCGGCGCGATCGGCTCCTCCACCGATTGGGGAATTAACGATCCCGCCTACGGCGGCGGATCGACGACCTCGACGGTGCCGATCACAACCGGACAGACCGTGCTGTTGGTGGTGGAAATCCAGTTTGTCGCCGGTGCCAACAACGACGTGGTGAACCTATGGGTTGATCCGCCATTGGGCTCTACGCCGCCGGCAACGCCTAACGCGACGCTGACCGGGCACGACATCCAGCCATTCGGGACGGTCGAGTTCAAGGGAACGCGTTCCGGGATCGGCGACGAGATCGCGATCGGAACGACGTGGCTATCCGTCATCAACGGCGGGAGCGCGGAACCATATAATCCCTGATCGCTGAAAAATCTCCGGAGGGCGGCCCATGGTTGGCGAGTCGTGGGCCGCTCAAAGGAGCAGATTTCGCGAGCGGCTGGTGCGCTCAATGGCGCACGATGGCGGCGTTGAGAGCGCCATTGACGCGATGCGCGTCGAGCTCGATGCCCTTTTCCAATTCCACGCGCTTGCCGAAGACGCCGGATTCGAGATGGCCCACGGTCACCTCCCTGCGATGGGAATCCGTATAATAAAGCCGGTTGGTCGGCGCATCGAAACGCACGCTGGGAAAAGTCACCTTGAACGAATCGTAGAGAACCGGATTCCACGATGATTCATAGGACGGGACCGCGTAGACGACCTTTCCCGTCAGCGTCCGGTCCGTGTCGCTCCACTCGAGGTACTGGTCGTACTTGTCGAACTGGTTGCTCCACCACGTGCGCGGATGGTCCGGGCTGGCGAGAAGCACGTGTGGTTCAGCCGACGTCGTGGTTGAGGCCGCAGTCGTGGTAGTGCTGATGCCGTGGGTCGCGGTGGTGTGCGAGTTCAGGGAAAAATCCGATCCACCGAAAGCGAGCCCAGCGCTTATCCCCAGCGTCGTTAGAGCCAAAACGATCCGATTCATGTTTAAATATCCTCCATGAATCGGATACGGCAACTGTCGTAATTAAAACTTAATCGAAGCTTCATCTTTCTCTCTCCGCGTCGGCTACCTTCTGCCTCTTCAGCCCTCTGCAGTCCTCTGCAGTCCTCTGCAGTCCTCTGTGCGAAACCTGCAGTGAATCGCATTGCCCAGAGCCGCACATCGGCTAAAATGGCCGACTATGCAGGAAAGCTACATTCAGGATTTGTTCGCCGAGCGCATCGGCGGAAAGCGGTACGGCAAAGACACGGCCATCTACAAGTTCGAGAAGATCAAGCGTGCCAAGCGTGCGGCCAAGGAGGCTAACCCGAACACGGAACTCTTCGACCTCGGCGTGGGTGAGCCCGACGCCATGGCTGCTTCCGGCATCATCGAAACGCTCTACGCGGAAGCCAAGAAGCCCGACAATCGCGGCTACGCCGACAACGGCGACGCGGTGCTGAAGAAGGCCGCGGCTGAATACATGCGCAAGGTCTGCGGCGTGGCGATCGACGCGGAAACGCAGGTCGTCCACTCCATCGGCAGCAAAGCCGCGCTCTCCATCCTGCCCGCGGCGCTGATCAATCCCGGCGACGTCGTACTGATGACTGTTCCCGGCTACCCGGTCTTCGGCACGCACGCGAAGTACTACGACGGCGCGGTGCATAACCTGCAACTGCGCGAGGAAAACAACTTCCTGCCCGACCTGAAGAACATCCCCGCCGACGTACTCGCCAAGGCGAAGGTCCTCGTCATCAACTACCCGAACAACCCGACCGGCGCGAGCGCCACGCCGGAATTTTTCGCCGAGGTCGTCGAGTTCGCGAAGAAGAACAAGATCGTCGTCATTCACGATTTCGCCTACGCCGCGCTCGTGTTCGAAGGCAAGCCGCTCAGCTTCCTCGCCACGCCCGGTGCGATGGAAGTCGGCGTCGAGCTTCACTCCACCAGCAAGAATTTCAACATGACCGGCTGGCGTTGCGGCTTCGTCGCGGGCAATGAGCTGCTCGTGAAGGCCTACAGCGACGTGAAGGACAACACCGACTCGGGCCAGTTCCTCGCCATCCAGCACGCGAGCGCCTACGCGTTCGACCATCCCGAGATCACCGCCGCCATCGCGCAAAAATATTCGCGCCGCATGGACCTGCTCGTCGACACGCTGAAGAAAGCTGGATTCAAGGCAAAGAAGCCGAGGGGCTCCTTCTTCCTCTACGTCGCCGCGCCGAAGAGCGCGAAGTCGGCGGATGGAAAGACAACCGAGTTTGCCTCAGCAGAAGCCTTCAGCCAGTGGATGATCACCGAGAATCTCATCTCCACCGTCCCGTGGGACGACGTCGGCGCCTACGTGCGCTTCAGCGTCACCTTCGCCGCGAAGGACGTCGAGGACGAGAAGCGCGTCGTGACGGAGCTTGGCAAGCGCCTGGGTCGTTTTACATTCCAATGGTAAATCCGCTGCGTTCGGCTTAGAGTTCGCTCAACGCCCGCAAAGACCTGAACGGCATGTACATCATCACGGCCACTTTTGACCCGGATGCGGCGTTTGCGCGCACCAGCGAAATGCTCGCGCTCGGCGATTCTCCCGAACGATTGGCCGAGCGACTCGGCATCACGCGCGATGTTGAGATGGTGAAGAAAGGCGTGGCGGTCGCGCCGTTCAAGCGCCTCATCGCCGACATGGCGAAGCTCAAGCAATTCGTCGATCTCAACAAGAAGATCGAGGACGTGAAGTCCGACAAATCGATGCTTCGCTTCCTCGGCTCCGGCATGAAGGAGAAGCAGCTCGCCAAGCTCGAAGCCGACGCGGAAAAGATGGGTTCCCTCATCGAGGCCCCGAGGTGGTTTTACCAGCAGCCCCGCGTGCAATTGCTCTCCGTCATCCGCGACTACGCGCTCGACGGCTCGCAGCAGGGCGACCCGGCGTGGACCGAAGTCGAGCGACAGAGCCTGGTCTTTCCCATTGCGTCGATGTTCGAGACGGCCAACCGGGCCTTCGCCGAGGAATTAGTGACCGAGCTTGAAAAGCCGCTCAAGGACGTGAACCCGCGCTTCCTCCTCGAAAAGTTCGAGGGCAACCGCTCCGTCTCGTTCGATTTCGACAAGGGCGTCGCGATGTACTACTCGCCCGCGCCCTCGCATTAAAAATTTAGGTAGCCGTCGCACTCCGTGCGACGGAGTGCGGTTGATGATCGCAACCTCATATCAGGTCGCAAAATGCACCGAGCCCCGCGCACGGAGTGCGCGGGCTACCTGTTAGGCTTACTTCCCCGTCGTACCGCTAGTCGCGGGCGCGCTTGCCGCCGCAGGCGCGGGAGCGCTCGTCGTCTCGGGTGCGCTCATCGGCGGCGTCGAGGCGGACGCTTCGGGCATCGGCTGCTGCTGCTGGGCATCTTGCGGATTGCCCTGTGCGCCTGGAGGCGCCATTGAAGACGGCGGATCGACCATCTCGATGTGGTAGGTCACGCCCGAGTCAGTCAGCAGCTTCTTCGCATAGACCTGTTCCTGCTCTTCCATCTTTTGCTCGCGCAGTTTGCCCGAGATAAAGCTGCGCGCATCGGCGATCGGCACCAGACCGGCGGGCTGGCTCTCCGTCACCTTGATGAACTCGTAGCCGAGCGGCGTGAGGAAAACCTTGCTCACCGTGTTCACCTTCGTCTTGAAGGCAACGTCATCGAAGCCCGCCTCGGGTTCTTCGCCTTGCGCCAGGTAGCCGAGGTCGCCGCCCTTCAACTTGGATGTTTGGTCCTCCGAAACGTCCGCCGCGACCTTGCTGAAATCCTCGCCCTTCGTCACGCGCGCGAGTGCGGCGTCGATGACCTTCTTCTTCGCGGCCTTGTCGGCCGGCGTCGCCTTCTCGTCGACGTGGACCAGGACGCGGCTGACCCGGATCTTCGCCGGGATCTTGAAGTTGTCCTTGTACTGTTCGTAAATCGCGTTGACCTCCTGGTCGCTCGGCTCGACGTTCTTGAACGCCTCCGCCTCCAGCAGTTTCGTGATCAGCACCTTCTCGTGGATCTTGTGCTTCAGGTCATCGAGCGTCAGGTTGGCCTGCTGGAGCTGCTTCTGGAAATCGGCATCGTTGGCCGCGCCCTTTAACTGGTCCAGCTCGGCCTTTTCCTCCTTGTCCACGTCCTTCAGTTGAAGGCTCTCCGCGCGCTGGAGCAGCAACTGCTTCAGCACGATGTTGCGCAGCATCGCCGTCTGGATCATCGGCATCTTCGATTGGCCAACCATGGCGGCCGACGCCTGCCGCTGCTTCAGGAAATTGTTCACTTCCTCGTCGAGCTGGGCCTTGGTGACCTTGAGGTCGCCCTTTTCGGCCACGACAAAATTCGGGTCGTTCGGGTCCTGCGCCGCCGGATGGCAACCCGCCAGGAACGCCACGGTGGCGACGGCCAGCGCGGGCAGGGCGAGGGGTTTAACGAGGGAAACGAGACGGGCGGGGAAATGGGCCATTAGCTTGTGTAGCCTGTGCGCCGTGACATGCAAACCGATTCTACTGCGCTTTGGGAGTGAAATTTGTCCACCGACATTCAGGTGACAAAACCGCGTGAACCATCAAACACACGGCCCGGGCTTTACTGACCCACGCAGTGAAGGCATCATGTCCTTCCCATGCCGCGAAACAACGCCAAGCTCGTTCCGAAGAACGGCGCCGCCGTCCGTCCGCCCGCCGCTCGCCGCGCCCCGGTGCTGACGAAGGAGACGCAGTCCATCTTCGCGCGCTTCGAAAAGGAAATCGGCCTGCCTTTGCTCGCCTACTGGACCTCGTCCGGCGGCTCCATCTGCCAGAACGACGTCATGGCCATGTCGCAACTGCTCGACACCCGCAAGCACGGCCAAAGCGTCGGCCTCTTCCTCAAGTCCGACGGCGGCAATCCCGAGGCCGCACTGCGGCTCGTCCACTTACTTCGCAGCCGGTTCAAGCGCGTCATCCTTTACGCGCCGTTCGAGTGCGCCTCGGCCGCCACCATGGTCGCACTCGGTGCGAACGAAATCCACATGGGCCCGACGTCGTACCTCACCGCCGTTGACACCAGCCTGAAGCACCAGCTCTCGCCCGTCGACAGCCGTAACGAGATCGTCTCCGTCAGCCAGGACGAAGTCTCGCGCATCCTGCGCCTCTGGAAAGAGCAACGCGTCAAGGGCAACCCGTATCCCGAGGTCTACCGCTATCTGCACCCGCTCGTCATCGGCGCGCTCGACCGCTCCAGCTCGCTCTCCATCCGCATCTGCCAGGAGCTGCTCGGCTATCACTTGGCCAACACGAAGCGCGCCGCGACCATCAGCCGCCAGCTCAATTCCAGCTACCCGTCGCATTCCTATCCGATCACCGCACGCGAAGCCCGCAAGCTCGGTCTCAACGTCCGCGATCTCGGCGCGCGCGAGGCCACCATGCTGCGCGAGCTCAACGCGCTCTACTCGCACATGGCCAATCCCATCCTGACCGACTACGACCAGGAAAATCATCACAACCACGAGATCTGCAACATCCTCGAAATCCGCGATCGGCAGATTTACTATCAGGTCGACAAGGATTGGCATTACCGCAAGGAAGAACGCCGCTGGATCGCCACCAACGACAAGTCAGGCTGGCAGCGCGTCACCCTCCAGAACAAGCGCTGGGTCGCCGAGACGTTTTATATCCGGTAACTTGGAGGGTCAGACTCCTGTCCTGACCCTAATATAAGGTAGCCCGGAGGCCCCTCCGCTACCCTCTGCAAAAGCCCCATGAATTCGCGCCTCCATGCGAAACAATTCAGTAAATTTTCGCCCTCAAACCATCCCCGACGACGAAGGTTGATCCTTTAGCCGGAACAGGATAGAGTCCGGTTTGGTTTCGCTGTAAACATGCGTATTTTGCTCCGTAAATTGGGTGAGGTGGGGTGGTCTTTCCCGATCTTTTTGGCCCTTCTCGCCTTGTGCATGGCCGGCATTTTCGCCATCGCTGGCGCGACCTCTGGAAACGAAATGCTTCAGAATGCCCCCACCACGCAGGCCAAGTACATCTGCATCGGCACAATCGTTTTCCTCGGCTTTGCGCTCACGCCCTATCGCAGGCTCGTCGAGATTTCACCCATTCTTTACGCCGTTGCCGTCGGGCTGTTGATCGCCTGCTACATTCCGCATATCGGCAAGAAAACGTTAGGCGCCTACAGTTGGATCCGCCTTGGTCCGATCGGCTTCGAGCCGGCCGAGTATGCCAAGCTCTTCTACATCCTGGGCATGGCATGGTTTCTTCGCGTGCGCGAGGCGCGCATCCAGGAATTCATGACCGTCCTCATGGCATGGGCACTCACGGCCATCCCGTTTCTTCTCGTCTACAAGCAGCCCGCGCTGGGAACCGCCCTGGTCTTTTTCCCGATCTGTTTCGCCATGCTCTGGGCGGCCGGCGCGCGGGCGCATCATCTGCTCATTCCGCTGGCGCTCGTCGCCAGTGTGTTCGTCCTCGGCTACTACTGGATTCACGTTTGGCACAAGCCGGTGCCATTCCTAAAGGAGTTCCAGGAGAAGCGAATCGAAAACTATTTTGATCCAGCCATGGATACGAAGGACACCGGATGGCAGGCGAGCCAATCCATGATCGCGATCGGTTCCGGCGGCGTCGATGGCAAGGTGCCGCTCGGCGTTAACACTGTGAAGTCGGTCCTTTCCTCGATCAGTGGCAATTCCGACACCAGGGAATGGGTCAGCAGTACGCAAACGGGCATGGGATACCTTCCCAGAAAGGCCAGCTATAATGATTTTATATTCTCCGTGGTTGGAGAATTACTCGGGTTTCGCGGCGGAGCTCTGCTTATCGTGGCAGAAGGAGTAGTGTTGGTTTGGTGCCTCTGGGTGGCAGCTCACGCGCGAGACAAAATTGGCGCCCTTTTGGCCGTGGGGGTGATGATGATGCTTTTCACGCATATTTTCGTGAACATCGGCATGACCATCCAATTGGTGCCGATCACGGGCATTCCGCTGCCGTTTGTCAGTTACGGCGGAACGTTCCTGGTCGCGTGCCTGGCCGCCATGGGCATGGTGCAAAGTGTTTGGGTGCACCGCAAAAACTTCGACCGGACATGAAGACATTTCTCTTCTCTCCGTTCCTTACTTCCCGCGCCCAAACGCGGGAACGAAAGACATATGATTTTAGACAAAATACGCGGCTTCCTCGGGCTTAAGAAAAAAGGCGAAGAGAAAGAAATCGTCATCTCCTGCGAGCGCCTCGAGCGCCGCGTCGCCGTCCTCGAGGGCGGCCGGCTGGAGGAATTCTCCATCGAGCGCGAGAGCGACCGGCAGATTTCCGGCAGCATCTACAAGGGCAAGGTCAAGAACCTCGAGCCTGGCCTCAAGGCCATGTTCGTCGATATCGGCCTCGATAAAAACGCCTTCCTCCACTACTGGGACGCGATTCCCTCCGTCGACGCCGGCGTCGAGACCATCGAGCGCGGCAGGGGCAAGCAGAAGAACCAAAAGCGCATTACCGCAAACGACATTCCCCGCATCTATCCGCCCGGCTCCGACATCATCGTGCAGGTGACCAAGGGCCCGATCGGCACCAAGGGCCCGCGCATCACCACCAACATCAGCCTGCCCGGCCGCTATCTCGTCCTCATGCCGTTCGACGACCAGTGCGGCATCTCGAAAAAGATCGAGGACCCCAAGGAACGCCAGCGCCTGCGCCGCATCCTGCAGGACCTCAACGTGCCCGATGGCATGGGCGTTATCATTCGCACCGTCGGCGAAGGCCAGAAGGCGCGCTTCTTCGTGCGCGACATTCACGTCCTCCTCGAGCAATGGCGCAAAATTTCCGGTGACGTCGAGACCGCCCGCGCGCCCAAGCTCCTGCTGCCCGAGCCCGACCTGATCGAGCGCACCGTGCGCGACTTCCTCACCGACGAGGTCGACCGCATCGTCGTCGACGATCTCGACGCCGCCAACCGCATGAAGGAACTCGTCGGCGTTATCTCGAAGCGCTCGCAGAAGAAAATCCGCCACTACACCGAAGCCGTGCCGATCTTCGAGCGCTTCAACGTCGACAAGCAGGTCGATGCCGCACTGCGTCGCCAGGTCTGGCTGCCCTGCGGCGGCTACCTCGTCATCGACGAAACCGAGGCGCTCGTCGCCATCGACGTCAACACCGGCCGCAACAAAGGCGGCAAGGACCAGGACAAGACCATCCTCCAGACCAACCTCGAGGCCGCGGAGGAAATCGCGCGCCAGCTTCGCCTGCGCAACATCGGCGGCCTCATCGTGCTCGACTTGATCGACATGCGGAACCAGCGCGACCAGAAGCAGGTCTTCCAGGCCTTCAAGGAGCACGTCAAACGCGACAAGGCCCGCACCCACATCCTGCCCATCTCGCAGCTCGGCCTCATGGAAATGACGCGCCAGCGCGTGCAGGAAAGCATCAGCCGCGCCGTCTACATGGAATGCCCCTCGTGCAAGGGCAAGGGCATCATCAAGAGCCCCGAGACGATGAGCGTCGAAATCCAGCGCGCTCTCACCCGCGTGATGAAGCTCCATCCCGGCGTGCGCGAAGTCCGCGTCGTCCTCAACGCCGACGTCCTCGACCGCCTGAAGAAAGAGGACGAGGAAATCCTCATCGACCTCGAACGGAAATTCCAGGGCCGTCTCAGCTTCCGCGTCAACGCCAAGTTCCACTTCGAGGAATTCAAGCTAGTCAACGCCCTGACCGACGAGGAACTAAGTTAATTCTTAATGTAGCGGCGGTCTATGACCGTCGCACTTCTTGCCTTTGGTTCCCAAGTTGTACTTGGGAACCCGCTTGTCCGGGCAGTTGAACTGCCCTCGCGGCAGCGAAGTGAAACTTCGCAAACGAGTCCGTTCCCAAGTACAACTTGGGAACGAGAAAAACATGAACTCTCTCCTTTCAGCCCTCCTTGCCTGCGCCCTACTCGCCGCCACTCCACTCACTCCGCCTTCGGAACTCCACGTCACCGCCCTCTGCATCGACAAAGTCCCCTGGGACAAATCGCTTTCACCGCAATGCAATCTCTACATCGGCAGCGAGCCCGATCTCGCCGTCGAATTCAAGATCACCCGCGCCGACAACGCCCATCCGACATTTCCCGCCGGCTCCGTCATCTACCTCGCCGTCTCGCGCTATTTTTTCGAGGCCGAGCTCAACATGCAGAAGCCGTCTGTCGAACTCGCCACCGGTAAAAGCTATGATCTTCATCTCGAAAAAAGCGCCGACGGCTCCCACTGGAACTACAAGATCAAAGCGCAATAGGGCACGCGGGACTGCAGCCCCAAAGGGGCGGCCTAACGCCGGGAAGGGGTCGCCTTCCGCCGGTAGGCGCGTGGCGAAGCCTTCCGCAGTTTTAAAAATTGCCGGTTAAAGTTGGAAAGATTCCCAAAGCCCGAATCATAGCAAATCTCCGCCACCGTACGATCGCTCTCCAGTAACAAATGCGAAGCATGTCCCACCCGCACTTCGTTGAGAAAAGCACGAAACGTCCGGTTCGTCGCGCGGCGAAAAAAGCGGCTGAAGGACGGCGGACTCATCCGCGCCGTGCGCGCCGCCTCGCTCTGCGTGATGCCCTCGCGAAACTTCTTAGAGACCAACTCGCACACGCGATTGATCCGCTCGCCTTGATATAACGCAAGCGAGGGAGAATAAGCCGGGCTCGCCAGCGTGCGGCACTCACTCGATCGCGCCAACAATTCGAGAATTTGCAGGAACGCCGCCAACCGCGCAAAGCCATCCTGCCTGCCGATCTGTTCCATCAGCGCCGCAGCCTTGTCCCGCGTGCGGCCATGGAAGGAGAGCCCAACGCGTGAGCGCTCCAGCAGGCGCCGCACATTTTTCATCTCGCCGATCTGGAAGAAGCCGAGGCCGAGACACTCCGGCAGGAACTGGATCACGATCGAATGCGCACCGCCTTTCAGCTTCGCATCATTGACGTACATGTGGGGAAGATTGGCGCCCATCAAGACCAAGTCCCCCTCCGCGAATCGACCAATGTGATCGCCCACATAGCGATGCCCCGTGCTCTTGACGATTAGCGCCACCTCGATTTCGGGGTGATAATGAAAAGGACAATCAAACCGTGGGTTATCGAAATCAAGCAGCCGAAAGGAACGAATCCGGTCGTGCGCAATCTTCTCCAGTGTCGCCTTCACCCCCGCATTTAACGAAATCTGGGGCAAAAACTCAATATCAGGTTAAAAAAGTATCAGTTTTTGTCCGAAACGGCGTAGATGAATGAATTCGTATTTCATATCTTCGCTGCATGACAACTCTCGCGGCTCCCGCACTCGACATCGATTCCGAATACAAAATCACACCCGCCCAGATCGCGCAGTTCCAGCGCGACGGCTACATCAAGCTCAAGGACGTCCTCAGCGCCGACGTGCTCAACCACTACGGCAAGGAGATCACGCGCCAGGTGCTCCTCCTCAACAAACAGGACAAGCCCATCGAGGAACGCACCACCTATGGCAAGGCCTTCCTCCAGATCATGAACATCTGGACCAAGAGCGACCTCGTGAAGGAATTCGTCTTCGGCAAGAAGCTCGCCCGCATCGCCACCGAGCTCCTGCAGGTCCGCGGCGTCCGCATGTACCACGACCAGGCGCTCTATAAGGAAGCCGGCGGCGGCTACACGCCATGGCACGTCGACCAGTTCTACTGGCCGCTCTCCAGCGAAAAAACCGTCACCGCGTGGATTCCGCTTCACGCCGTTCCGCTCGAAAACGGCCCGCTCATGTTCTCCGTCGGCAGCCAGCGCATCAAGATCGGCCGCGATCTCGAGATCAGTGACGACAGCGAAAAGAAAATCGACGAGCAGTTGAAGCTCTCGAATCTTCCGCAGGACGAAACGCCGTTCGATCTCGGCGAGGTCAGCTTCCATCTCGGCTTCACCTTCCATCGCGCCGGCCCCAACAAAACGCCCAAGCCCCGCGAGGTGATGACGATCATCTACATGGACCAGGACATGCACCTCGTCCAGCCGAAGAACAAGAATCAGGAAAACGATCTGCGCACGTGGATGCCCGGCGCGAAAGTCGGCGAGGTCATCGATACCCCGCTCAATCCGTTGCTTTATTCCAAGCAGTAGTCGATTCGATTGAAGCTTGCGCGGCCATGGATCGCTCGCCAAAGTGCGGCCATGGTCCGCGCAATCTTCACCCTCTTCGCCGCCGCACTTGTCTGTTTCATCAGCGGTTGTGCGACAAGTTCGCAAAGCGCCTACGACGGCGAGACGCAACATGGTACCGCCTCGTGGTATGGCTATGAAAACGGCCGTGCCACCGCCAGTGGCGAGCGGTTGAATAGCGCCGCCTTGACCGCCGCGCATCGTCATTTTCCGTTCGGGACCGTCGTTCGCGTCACCAACCAGCTCAACGGCCGCAGCGTCGAGGTCCGCATCAACGACCGCGGCCCGTGGGCAGGCGGCGACCGCATCATCGACGTCTCGTCCGCTGCCGCCGATGCGCTCGACATGAAGCGGGCCGGGCTCGTTCCCGTCGAAGTCGAGATCGTCAGCGTCGGCGATGGGAAACGTTTGAATAACGGATAAAATACCTCGTCATTCGAGGTTCGTTTCCGTTGCGAAAGTTGATTCGCAAACGATATTAAGTCCATGGGTGGGCTGAGGGTACCGCTGGTTCTCTTGATGGGCCTGATGTTGATTTACGACGGCTGCAGCATGGCCGCGTTCGGTGCCGGCAGGCGATTCATCCAGACCGGCATGGCATCGTGGTACGGTCGCGAGGAGCAGGGTAAGCTCACCGCCAGCGGCGAGAAATTCAATCGCCACGAACTCACCGCCGCCAGCCTGCGCATGCCAATCGGTTCGATCGTGCGCGTCACCAATCAAAGCAATGGCCGTTCGGTTGAGTTACGCATCAACGATCGCGGGCCATGGGTGCATGGACGCATCCTTGATGTTTCCGAGGCCGCCGCCGATACTCTCGACATGAAGAAGTCAGGCACCGTGCCGGTGAAGGTGGAACTCCTTTCGAGCCCGAAACCAGTCTCGCCATGACGCGCCCGCGCAAGGCGATCCTCTCCAGCCCCGACGAGCTTTTCGATGTGGTCGATCGCGACGACCGCGTCGTAGGCCAGGCCCCGCGCCGCGAAGTCCACGCGAAGAACCTCCTGCATCGCGCCACCCACATCATCGTCCACGACGCGCACGGCAAACTTTTTCTCCAGCGCCGCAGCATGAGCAAGGACACGTTCCCCGGCTGCTGGGATTCCTCCTGCAGCGGCCATCTCGACGCCGGCGAAAATTATCCCGAGGCCGCGCGCCGCGAACTCGGCGAAGAAATCGGCCTGCACGATGAATCGCTGCCGCTGCGCCCGCTCGTCAAGCTCACCGCCTGTCCCGAAACCGGCCACGAGTTCATCCAGATTTACCTGCTCGGCCCCTACGCCGGCCCCTTCGAATTGAACGCGGAAGAAATCATCGAAGGCAAATGGGCAACGCCCGCCGATCTCGACGCCCTCATCCGAGATCACCCCGGCCAAATCGCCAGCGCGCTCCGGCTCCTCTGGTCCCGCCACCGCGCCGAAATCCTCGCCGCGTTATAATCGCAAACGAACTCGCGTCCCTACCTCTGACCCTGCATATTCCTCGTCATGGATTCGCCGCCCCAATTTGAAGTGATTCCGCCCGTGCCGCAGCAACGGCCGCCGCAGCCGCCGCCAAAAAAGTCGATCATGCAGACCATCGGCGCGTGGATCGCCGCCATCGGCATCGCGGCAGTGAAGTTGAAGTTCCTGCTCTTCGCCGCGCTGAAGACCGGCCTCTCGATGTTCATCTCGATTTGGATTTACGCCATGTTCTTCGGCTGGAAGTACGCGGTCGGCATCGTCGTCCTCATCTTCGTCCACGAGATGGGCCACGTCATCGCGGCCAAGTGGCTCGGGATGCCCGTCAGCGCGCCGCTCTTCATTCCGTTCATCGGCGCGTCGATCATCATGAAGGAAAATCCGCGCGACGCATGGACCGAGGCGCTCATGGCCTACGGCGGACCGTTCGCCGGTTGTGTCGGCTCGTGGATCTGCTGGTATCTCGCGCTGCAATTTCACATCAACTGGCTGCTCGCCGTCGCCTCGACCAGCTTCTTCATCAATATCTTCAACATGATTCCCGTGCCGCCACTCGACGGCGGCCGCATCTGTGCCGCGATCTCGCCGTGGTTTTGGATCATCGGCCTCATTCCGCTGCTCGGCTCGCTCTACTTTTTCCACGGCCCATCCGCCATCATCATCATCGTGCTCGTCGGCATTGCCGCGTTCTCGCGCATCAGGCAGACCTTCTTCCAGCCGCCCACGCCCGCGATGCAGGACTACTACAACACCCACATCTCGAATCGCCTCAGCATGGTGCTCATGTACCTCGGCCTGCTCGCCGCCCTCATGCTCGGCTACTGGGACTCCGTCCAGCACCTCGCGTATGTCTGGGACCAATCAGGTCGATCGTGAGCCAAGAAACTCGGGCGTCAGTTCCCACCGTGGATTGAAATCCAAAATAAACCACCGCGGTTTATTGCGGTCATAGCGCAAATCGATCTGCTTGCCTTCGTGCCAGCGCCCCTCTTCCTCTTGCGGCAAAAAAGCGCTTTGACCGGAAAGCTCGTTGCCCAATTGATCGCGGTACCTCAACTCGAGGCGATACTTCGGCGTGCGCGACTTGCCCACGTACGTGCAGGTAACATCCGTCACCACCGCGCGGCAAAGCTGCCCCTCACGCAGCAGCCGCTGATAAATCGCATTCGCGCGAAAAGTCAGCGAAAAGGCGATTCCGCCGAGAAGCAAAAAAATCCCCGCCATGATAGAGACCGTCCACGTGACATTATGAATCTGCCGCTCCTCGTTCAGCAGGTTCAGGCGGACCCTTCCCGGATTGTCCGGCAGATACATCAGCGGCACCCCCTTGTCGCTGCCGAGATAGCAGTACGTGCCGTAAAGCACCGACTGCTGGCAATAGCCGTTCACGTTTCCGACGACATAAGTGTACTCCACATAGTAAGTGTACGAAGTGCCATGCCTGCCATGGCTCACCGTGTAGTGTTTGCTGAGAAACGAGCCCGTCGTCGGCGCCGCATGGTGCGAAAACTGGTAGTCATCATACGAGCGCGTGACCCCGTAATACCCCAGCAAGCCGATCAGCGCGCCCCACAGCAAAACGCCAGCCGCAACTTTCCAAGGCGTCGTGTAGCGAATCTCCGTAGGCATGGTGCTAAAGCGAATCCAGCGCCGCCAGCGCGGCCTGCGTCTCCGCTTCCTTCTTGCTCGCACCCTGGCCGCGGCCGAGCTCGCGCCCTTGCCATTCCACCACCACTTCGTAGACACGCGCGTGCGCCGGACCCGTCTCCGACACGCAACGATAAGCCGGCGGATGTTCGCCCTCCGCTTGCAGCTTCTCCTGCAACGCGCCCTTCGGATTCGCATCTACGCCGCTCTCATTGATCGCCGCGAACGACGGCTCGATCAGCCGCAAAATAATCCCGCGCGCCACGTCCCAACCCGCCTCCGCGTAAACCGCGCCGATCACCGCCTCCATCGCATCGGCCAGGATCGAGCCGCGCAAACGCCCCTGGCTGTTCTCCTCGCCGCGGCCCAGGATCAAGTGATCGCCCAGCCCCAACTCCTGCGCCAGCGTGTGCAGGTGCCGCTTGTTCACCAGCCGCGCGCGCAGGATCGTCAACTGGCCTTCCGGCAAATCGGGAAAGCGCCCATACAGCTCCGACGTCACCGCCAGTTGCAACACCGCATCGCCCAGGAACTCCAGCCGCTGATTGTCCGGCAACCGCTGCCGCTTCTCGTGGCCGAACGACGCATGCGTCAGCGCCTGCCGCAGCAACTCCGCGTCGGCGAAGGAATGGCCCAGCCGCTGTTGAAATTCTTCGAGCGTGGAACCCATGGCCGCGATCACTTATAAATAACCCTTCGCCGCAAAGCACGCCGACATTTAGGTAACCAGTTCGTGACGCCGGGATAATCGCTTGCCCTTTGCGCGGCGAACTGACACTTTCCTCCCGACTCCGCATGAAACCGCTCCCGCCTTTTCGCCGCACCCAGCCGTTCCATGCCTGGCACGACATCGATCCCGGCGTGCCCTCCGCCTTCACCGCCGTCGTCGAGATCCCGCTCGGCAGCTCCAACAAGTACGAGCTCGAAAAGACCTCCGGCCTGCTCAAGCTCGACCGCGTCCTCCATTCCGCCGTCTTTTATCCCGCCAACTACGGCTTCATCCCCAAGACCATGGCCGACGACGGCGACCCGCTCGACGTCCTCATCCTCAGCTCCGAGCCCGTCTACCCGCTCACCATCGTCACCGCGCGCCCCATCGGCGTCATGACCATGGTCGACCAGGACGAGCTCGACTACAAAATCATCTCCGTCGGCATCAGCGACCCCGAGTACAACACCTACCACGACGTCCACGAGCTGCCCTCGCACCGCCTCGCCGTCCTGCGCCGCTTCTTCGAGGACTACAAGACGCTCGAGCACAAGAAAGTCGTCGTCGACGACATCCTCCCCGCGCTCGACGCCGTCCCCATCATCCAAAAAGCCCTCGAGGTCTACCGAGACTGGGCCGCCAGCGCAAAATCGTAAGTTGCAGTGGTAGCCGGCGTAGGCCCTTGCGCCGGTGTCGCGGAGCGACATCTCGGGTAGCCGCCGCACGCCGGGCGGCGGAGTGGCGTAAGCCACTTTTTAAAGCCTGTCATCCTGAGCAAGACAGGCTTGTCCTGTCGCAGTCGAAGGACCTCCAATTATTCTTGGGCCTGCTTCAGAGATGCTGGAGGTGAAAATGCGTCGTTCAATTGCGCGCAGAGCTCATTGAGATCGTAACTTCTTTTCGCCTTCACTCGGCAAACCGGAATACCGCATTGACGAAGCGCGTCATCCACAAATCCGTCACGATCGATTCGGTCCTGTCGGCTGTGGCTCCGATCATCGAGTTCGACCACCCCGAGAACAACGAGGTCTTCAACTCGTAAGATAACGAAATCGACGTGCTTGGCAGATATGCGATTAAACGCAGTTTGAAATTTGCTCCGATCTAATCCCTTCTGCGGCATGATTAAGTCGGCCAATCGTACCTTTGGGCAAATGCTTGCGGACATTCCATAAAGTTGCGTGAGACAGCGGTAAATCTCGATCTCAGCTGGCGACAAAAGGTCGACAGCTCGGTAGTCAGACCGATCTTGCGCTCGACGTAGTAGTGCAGTTGCAACTAGCGCTACCAGCACAACTACTGCGACGATCGCGAAGACCGTCCAAGGCCACGTTGCTTGGTGCATGAAAAAGCATTAGTCGCTCCGGTCGAGCTACGGCAAGTGGAAATAGTAATTCCATGGCATCCCTCTTCCCCCCTCTTCAGTCCTCTGTGCGAAACCTGCCTTCTTCCCCTCGTCCCCAAACTTACCGCCCTCCGCAGGAGTTTGGGAACGCACTTGCCCGCGCACTTCATTGAGCCCTCCCTCAGAAAATTCCGTTAATTTGGCCAATTTGGTAATTTGGTTATGATTCCTTCCGCTGCTAGAGAGAGCGGCGACCAAGGGAATAACCCACCCCTCCACCGAGTCTTATCTCAAGCCGCGCGGTTTAAGTAACCACGGCCTCACCGCCGGAATCGTCAAAGTAGCAACAACGTGTTATAGTCTCCAACTCTCGTGCCCTACTCTCTCCGCGGCCCCATTCTCTTCAGCCTCGTCCTGGGCCTGCTCATCTTCACGCTCTACGCCTCGGTCGCGTTCAGCGGCATCGCCGCGTGGATGATCGGCCTCCTCTACATCGCCTACGACACGCTGCTGCTCGGCTTCATGGTCGTCTCCAGCCAGGTCGCCGTGAACCGCCAGGAACGCCGCCGCGCCCAGCCGCCGCCGCGCATCGAGGGCGCGCGGCCCACCGTCACCATCCTCGTCTGCGCGCGCAACGAGCGCCTCGTCCTGCCCGAATGCCTCCGTGCGCTCGCCGCCCAGACCGAGCCCGCCGACGAGATCATCGTCCTCGACGACGGCTCGACCGACTCGATGATCGAATGGCTCGCCGCCGAGTTCGCCATGACCTTCGAGGCGAGGGCTTCTTCGATCTCAAGCGCCCGCATCGGCCAGTCCGCCACATGGCCCGCGCTGCGCGTCCTCTGCAAGCCCAACACCGGCAAGGCCGACTCGCTTAACCAAGGCTGGCGCATGGCCGGCGGCGAAATCGTCGTCACGCTCGACGCCGACACCTTCATCGCGCCCGGCGCGGTCGCCGCCATCCGCGACGGCTTCGTGGAAGACCCCAAGCTCGGCATCGCCGGCGGCGTCCTCGTGCCCGTCTGCCAACGCACGTCGTCAGCCGGATTCTTCCAGTTCTTCCAGACCTTCGAGTACGCCCGCGGCTTCCTGTGGCGGCAAGTCTTCGCCCAGTACGACATGCTCGTCCTCATCTCCGGCGCCTTCGCCGCCTACCGCCGCAGCGTGCTCGAATCCGCTGGCGGCTTCGATACCCAAAGCTGGGTCGAGGACTACGAGCTAACCCACCGGATTTACCGCAATTCGTTCGAATCCGGCCATCCTGTAACGGTAAAGATGATCGCCGATGCCCAAGGAACGACCGATGCGCCTGCCAAAGTTACTTCATTCCTTAACCAGCGCCGTCGCTGGTTCGCTGGCTTCATCGCCACCCATTTCAAGTACCACAACATGGTCGCGAACGAACGCTACGGCCGGGTCGGCCGCTACATGATGTGCATCAAAACGCTCGATCTACTCCTGCCCGTCTACGCCTTGGCCGCTGCCGTCGTATTGATCATGTTGCTCTCGATTCGGCACTGGCTGCCTATCTTTATCGTTAAACTCATCATTGCCAAGCTGCTTTTTGACCTTTTGCTCCACGCTTACTCGATTTTCCTTTACCAGCGTTGGCAGGGTATCCCCGCCAGCCGCAAGCTCTGGCTCAAGTCCGTCGGCGCCACGCTCACTGAGCCCTTCGCCTTCCAGATCCTCCGCCAGCTCGGCGCCGTCTTCGGCTGGCTCGCCTTCCTCCGCAGCAGCATCGACTGGCAACCCCAGCGCCCGGTTGCCGTGCCCGCCGAGACCCCGGTACTGGTTGCCGATCGGTAAGCGTCTCATCCCTCAAGAGACCT
>Ga0206812_1087_pt1 | contig 20152 bp, 11 predicted proteins | sample Alteio_BWOrgCont_54_FD_152912 | JGI IMG/M metagenome (GOLD analysis project Ga0206812, IMG submission 152912) | Enriched cells from forest soil in Barre Woods Harvard Forest LTER site, Petersham, Massachusetts, United States -... | ecosystem: Environmental > Terrestrial > Soil > Temperate forest >... | reverse complement strand
GTGGTTAAGAGACTTACAACCACATCCTGATTCCCCGTAGTCACTGTGTGATTTTCTTCTCCAGGCGCATCTCGGAGGATAGTTGAAGCGGGTTTTTCATTGGTGCTTTTCGGTGTTTCCCCGGTTATCCATTCCAAGTCCGCTAAAACAAGGGCTGGGGTTAATAAAAGTGACAAAACCCCAAGCCATATCAATCGATACGAATAAAAACGCATCAAAACCCCTCCAAAACTCTTTGTACAATCAACTGACCCGTTTCTTGCATCATTTGGGCTGTTGCCTGATCCTGATTTTGATTAATCGCCCCAGTATATTGAGGCGTGTAGTAATAAATGCTGTGTTGACGACCCTTATCCTCGATAAAAGTTTTATTCTCTCTCTTGTCCAACACCGTTAGATCGTAAGTCAGCGTTAATTGGTATTGCAGTACATTATTGGTTTTAGGATCAAAGAAAATAGGCGTGATTAAAAACTGCTGAATCTTGAGTTGAATCACTAAGTCCGCTTTTTCCGCGTCCGCGAGAGGAATGCGACCATCTACCTGAAGCTGCTGAATTGTGTCCTGGGTCAAGCTCGTTTCAAGACCATAATAGCTGGTCATGTTTGTCGCTGTTTCCACACCTATACTTTGAATATAGGATGGAACCACAACCACCGCGGGGTGACAACTTACCAGACAGGTTGAAAGCAAAATTAAAGCCAAAAATCGAACTAGAGTACTTTTCAAAAGCCGCTCCTAAATTTTAACGATAAAATTCGCCAACTTGTCTTTAATCCAGATTACCTTTTGTATGTTGTCAGGGTTTACAAATTTCCGAACATTCTCATCGGTCTTGGCTAAACCCTGAATATCCTGTTCCGTCAAACCCACCGGCACCGTAACACGGGTTTTTACCTTGCCGTTCACCTGAATGGGAATCTCTACTGTATCAGACTTTAAAAGCCCCGGCATAAACACAGGCCAACCCGCGTCCAAAATGGTTCCCCGCTTACCCAAACGGCTCCACATTTCATCGGCAATATGGGGGGTAAAAGGTCCCATCAGTTTCACCAGAGCTTCCACGGACTCCCGCAAAATGGCTGTTTTGGCCTCAGGCGAATCTTTGTAATCATATAGGCTGTTGATCAATTCCATCATAGCGCTAACTGCCGTATTGAATTTGAACCCCGTCGTCAAATCATTCGTTATTTTTTGAATGGTTTGATGGGTTTTACGGCGAACATCTTTGTCTTTTTCCGTTACCGCGACAGGTTCTCCAGCCGTGTTAAAGTCCGGCTTCTCTATGAGTTCCTGAAATAATTTCCAAACCCGGTTTAAAAAACGGAACCCGCCTTCCACCGCCCGGTCATCCCACTCGGCATCCCTTTCCGGCGGGCCGATAAATAAGGTGTACAGCCGGTAAGTGTCGGCCCCATATTTTTTGAGCAGATCATCGGGTTGAACCGAGTTTCCTTTACTCTTAGACATTTTGACGCCGTTCTTAGTAATCATGCCTTGTGTAAAAAGACGGCTAAAGGGTTCGTCAAAATTAATTACACCTAGGTCTTTTAAAACTTTGGTGATAAAACGTGAATAAAGTAAGTGAAGAATAGCGTGTTCCACCCCCCCTACATATTGGTCTACCGGAAGCCAGTTGTTGATGGTTTTGGTATCAAAGGCTTCCTTGTCGTTTTTCGCCGAGGCATAACGCAAGTAATACCAACTGGAATCCACAAAGGTATCCATGGTATCGGTTTCGCGTTTCGCCGAACCGCCGCATTTGGGGCATGTTGTATTGATAAAGTCCGGTACACTTTTTAATGGCGATTCTCCGGTGGGTTTAAATTCAACAGCTCGTGGCAGCTTCACCGGCAGATCTTTTTCAGGTACCGGCACCCATTCGCACTTTTCGCACTTAATCATGGGGATCGGCGCGCCCCAATAACGCTGGCGGGAAATCAGCCAATCTCTCAAACGAAAGGTTGTGGCCTTCTTACCTAACTTCTTCTCCTCCAGCCATTGAGACATCTTGGCTTTGGCGGCGTCAACAGGCAAACCGTTTAAAAAATCGGAATTAATCAATTTGCCGTCGTCGGTATAGGGCTCGGTTTGTGGGTCGTATAAATGGCCCGAAGCCCTCCAGGCGTGTTTCACTTCGTCGGCGGGGTCAATGACTTGAATGATGTGAATATCATATTTTTTGGCGAAATCGAAATCACGGTTATCGTGAGCAGGCACAGCCATGATGGCGCCCGTTCCATATTCCATCAAAACATAGTTGGCGATATAAATCGGAATGGCTTTCCCATTCACCGGGTTAATGGCTTTTATTCCTGTGTCCGCTCCCAGCTTTTCGGCGTCAACGCCAATGCGATCACCCGCGCTTTGTCTCTTTATCTTGTCAACAAAGGCTTTAACTTCACCTTCTTGAACTGTCCCTTTAACCATCGAAAGAATCAGCGGATGTTCAGGGGCTAGCACCATATAAGTGGCCCCAAACAAAGTGTCGGGACGGGTGGTAAAAACCGTAATTTTATCCTGGCGGCCTTCTACTGCAAACTGGACTTCGGCGCCTTCGCTCTTCCCTATCCAATTCTTCTGCATCGTCTTTACACGTTCCGGCCAATTTTCCAGACAATCAATGTCTTTGAGAAGGCGGTCAGCGTAGCTGGTAATCTTGAAGAACCATTGTTCCAAGTCTTTTTGTTCAACTACCGTGCCGCAGCGTTCGCAGGCTCCATCCACCACTTGCTCATTCGCCAAAACCGTCATATCGGTCGGGCACCAGTTCACATAAGCTTTTTTTCGGTAAGCCAAGCCCTTTTCATAGAGTTTCAGGAAAATCCACTGGGTCCATCGGTAATAGTCCGGTAGGCACGAAACCACTTCTTTATCCCAGTCATAGCCCATACCCCAGTCGTAAAACTGCCCCTTCATACGTTCAATGTTATTGAGCGTCCAATCCTCAGGATGAACACCCTTCTTAATCGCGGCATTTTCGGCAGGCAACCCAAAGGCGTCAAAACCCATGGGATTTAGAACGTTGTAACCTTGCGCCTTAAAATAGCGGTAAACCGCGTCGCCAATGATGTAATTACGGCCATGACCCGCGTGCAAAAAGTCTCCCGAGGGGTATGGAAACATGACCAGCGTGTAATATTTTTTGTCGGTTTTCAAAAGGTCTGTGGCAAAGACATTGTTGTCTTTCCAGTATTTTTTCCAGCGCTGTTCAATTTCAGTAAAGTTGTAGGCTTCCATGACAACCTTTCGGATTAGTTACGCGAGTCAAATTATAAAGATTTTCGAGGAAAAACCAAGGTTCCTAGAGGATGGCGGTACTGAAACACTTGGATTTTTACACTTCATGCTCTTTCTTTGAATCGAGAGGACTTTTCTTTTTTGAAGAAAACATAGAAGAGCAACACACAAATCCCATAAGAGCATAAACAAACCAAGCCATATTCGATTCAGTTGAAGGGGGCAGGTTTCGATGAAACCAACCGAAATAATGCTCGCGAGGATGATGAGATTCGCAGAAACCCGTTGTTTATAATTGTACATGCCATCCCCCAAAACAGTGTTTTACCAAGACCGTTTTGTAAATATATCGAACAACAGATTTAAGATACCCATAAGATCAATATATTTATGCGTCGCTTCATAAGTTTTCCATTCATTCATACCGATGAAAATAACCAGGGGCAAAAAGAATCCAATGAAAACAGAAAATCTTTTTAGTAATCGGGCCATCAAAAAAATCACCAAAAGTAACGTTATCAGATAAAGCGCGAGAATAAATACCGGGCTTATGGATGATTGAAACGCTTTAAAATAATGCTGAATAAAAAACGCTTCAGCAGCGGGCCAATAGTACCAACTGGCCGCCAGAATACCCATTCCAATGATAAACGGGAGAAGAATTTGCTTCGAATGTTTCGGCTCTTTTTTAGGTTTATCATTTGCCATTTAATTCACCAATAGCTTTCTTGAAAAATATAAAACCAGAACCACAAAGACAGACCAGAGCGCGTAGAACTTGATAAAAAACATCGGCTGAGTTTTGGCTAAATGAATCAATGTGCTCCAAACCCAGGGGGTGTAAAACAAATCACTTTGCATCAGGTCTCTCCAAACAGAGTAACTGCGGCAAAAATCAATCGCCAATAACCCATGGACTGTCGGCACTACGGCCATGGCAATCTTCGATCCATTTAATAGATAACCGGCACAAGCGAAGAAAGCGAAACCCACAAAGGCCCAATAGAAAAGCGTAAAAGCAGGATCCAGCACAAAACCACTCACCACCGCCTTCCCCACAAAAGTCCAACCGCAGAAAAAAAGAAAGGCCAGGGTCAATTCGATCACGCCCGCGGTTAATAAAAAACCGTTCAGTTTGAGCTTGGCGTGAATAACCTGAATGTCAGCCACCACCTGGCTCGACGAAGATGTTAAGTACCTAATTCCCAGACAATATTCCCCCACGGTCGGCACCAAGCGGTCGCGGCACCAAAAAAGCTGGCCGACCCACAAAAACAAAGTGATTGTCGGCCAATTGGTCTGCCAGCCAAAGGTGAAGCAAATGAGCCAAGAAATAAAACCGCTGATGAGCAAGTCGACATACTTGCTGGCAAAAAGACGGGCTATGGAAGGTCTGGCGGTTTGTTTCCGTTCAGGATTTGGGGATGTTGTCGTGGTAGTGTTGGTCATGGTTTTCCTATGGTTAAAAGCATGGCAATTTCATCGCAATCAGAAAACTTGGCGCAATGCACACAATCACCCCAAATTTTCTGAGGCAAGGTCAGTTTTTCGACTTTGTGAAAACCCAATTTGGTGAAAAACTCAGTTTGATAAGTCAAAGCGAATACCCGCTTCAGTTGTAATTCATTGGCGTCATTCAGACAAAAATCTAAAAGCTTTTTACCGATGCCCTTCCCCTGTAAAGCTTCATCTACGGCCAGCGACCTTATTTCGGCCAAGTCTTCTCCCACCACGTGTAAGGCTACAATACCCTTCAGTCCTGCTTCGGGCGTGCTTTCATCTACCGCCACCACAAAATCACGGATTTTCTCCATCACTTGCGCGTAAGGCCTGGGCAGCATTACACCCTTGGCGGAATAGATATTAATCAGGTTCAGAATGGGCCGCGTATCAGATGGTCTGGCCCTGCGATAAGTGATGTTATTCAATCGATTTAACTTTCCAACAAGTTATTGCTGACATCGGATTATAAGGTAAAGCCAAGGAGTTTCTCAAGGAAGAGGGCGCGATGAAATCAAATGAACTATTGCGGTTATAAAATATTATTTTTTTCGATCAATCAAAGTAATAAATTTATCCAAAATCGCTTTGGAATCATCATCCATTTTGGTGAAACGAAGCCCATATTCATACTTTCCCTGATTGGGATTGTTCAAGTGATTGGCCCTGACCACTTCCGCTTCACCCCGCAATGTGGCGTTCATATCGTCCAGCGGAAACTCGATTTCAACAATGGATTTAATTTCGGCGTAGTTTTTAGTCGCGAGAAACAAACCGGTGCGACTGATATTCCAGATGACGTTATTGCCATTGTGGAGTTCAGGTTCGGGCTTGCTGCCGTCGGGTGACGAGACCAACCGAAACTTAACGTGCGCCAAGATGGGAAATCTTTCATCTGTTCGTTTGCTTGTGGGAAAAGATTCCATCGCGCAGCCTTTCAAACTCAAATTAAAAACCGTGTTAGCACATCAAGCAAAATCAGGCTTTCAAACCTTCCACACTGTAAGCGAGAACTTTATCAACCTTACCCTTGACCTTGATGGGATCCAGCATTCTTGCGTTAATTTTATGTTTTACTCTCTCGTATGTGGCCGCTGAAATTAAAATCTGTCCCTTTTCCGCGACCGACTCAAGCCGTTGGGTTAAGTTCACGTTATCGCCGATGGAGGTATACTCCATGCGCTCGTTCGAGCCGATATTTCCCACAACCACCTCGCCCGTATTGATGCCGATGCCGATATTCACTTCCCTTTTACCCTCCATCTTCCACTTGGCCTGGAGTTCCTTCATTTTCTCACTCATTTCAACCGCGGCCAGAACCGCTCGCTCCGCGTGATCGGACATTTCAATGGGGGCACCGTAAACCGCCATAATGGCGTCTCCCATGAACTTATCAATGGTGCCTTCGTATTTAAAAATAATGGTAGTCATGGCTGTGAAATATTCATTCAACAAGTGAACGACTTCCTCCGCGGTCAACACCTCGGACATAGGTGTGAATCCGCGAATATCGGAGAAAAATATGGTGATAACTCTTTTTTCTCCGCCTAACTTCAAACCATCCGGATGTTCCAGAATTCTATCCATGACGTTCTTGGTGACATATTTGGAAAAAGCGCCTTTGATCACTTCTTTTTCCCGTAAAGATTTAGCCATGTCGTTAAAGGCGTCGGTGAGATCGCCCAATTCGTCGCCCCGGCTGATATTAATTTTCTGGTCAAAGTTTCCCGCCGCGATGGCCGTGACGCCTCGTGCTAAAAGCTTAATGGGTTTAATCATGACCGTCACAAAAACGGCTACAATAATAATTCCGATCGCCAAAATGCCCAGCGTGGTGACGATGATCGCCACCGCGACATATCGAACCACATGGGTAATCGTGTTTTGATTCATGCCAATGTGAACTTCGCCGATTTTGTCCTTGTGACCCTCAGCCGTATTTAAAATAGGCGCCGCGATGTCGTAAAAAGTATTACCGTTCATCTCAAAAGACTGAGTCAGGGTGGATTCATCCGCCAAAGGCCGGGTACCGGCGGGATATTGAAAAATTGTGTGTTCTTCCACGTTACGAATATTGTTGTCGGCCATTTCCTTTCCGGTTTTGTCGACAATTTTTACATATTCCATATCGCCGTTAATGGCTGTGTTGTCATTAATCCAAAGATGTTTTTGAACCCAATCGTAGACGACATAACCATTTTGTAAAATTTGCTCCTCCCAGGGAGGTAGGCCCGAGGGAATAATTCGAATAGCTGATCCCGTTCCCTCTTTCATCGCATCCTTCGCGAATTGCATGAGAGGCAAGCTAATATCTTCTCCCGCGACAGAACCCGCTGGAGCGGGGGTTTGGGAAAGCTGTTTGATCATTTCCTCGACGCTATTGGATGCCAGGCTGGCGGCTTGAGATTCCGCACGGTTGATGATTTGTTCAACCAAAGTTTGGCGGACTTGATACAGAATAAGACCGGTTACCACACCCATGACGATGAAAATGAGAATTGTGAAAACCAGAATGAACTTTACCCGCAAAGAAAAAAAGTGCCATTTGATGGCGGGTTTCTTTACCTGCTCTGATGGCGTAACTGCGGTAGTTGGCTTGCTCAAAACGTCTCCCTTAAAACGGATTGGACAAAAAGCCTCTTAACTCTTGTTCAGCTTTTCAATCGACTGTAATTTCGCCTTGGCCTTTTCGATGTTATTCGTCGCGTTAACATTGCCCGGATCGGCTTCAAGACTGGCCTGCCACTTATCAATGGCTTCATGAATTTTCCCATTGAGATAAAGGTCAACCCCTTCGTAATAAAGTGTTTTTGCCTTTTCAGAATCAACTTTAGCCTGTGACTGCTGTCCCGTCATTTGCTTCACGTAATCGTTGGCCGTTCCATCGTTCGATTTGAATTTCAAAACTTCCTGGAACTTTTTCATCGCTAAATCTTTTTTACCGCCCTCAAAAAGGGAAACCGCTTCCGTGTCCAAGTCCTTCACCTTGACCGTAATATCTTTTTGAACTTTAAACAGAGCTTGCGAAAATTTGTCGCTGGAGGGGTTGATTTCTTTGGCCTGACGGAAATACTTCAAAGCGCTGATTAAATCCCCTTTGGCATATGACTTTTCAGCCTTGGCGTAAATCGTGCCGCTCTGATCCGATTGTTTAGATAATAACTGTTTAAGTCTTTTTTTAATCTTGGTATTTTTGGGATCCAGTTCTTTAGCGTTTTGGTAGCTGAGCAAAGCATTCGTCAAGTCATTCGCTTGATAGTAAGCCTCCGCTTCGGCAACGAGCGCCTTGACGCGGTCATGTTTAATCGCCTTTAAGCTCTTAACGGCTTTTTGAATTTGCTCATTATTAGGGTCCATTTGCAAAGCCAGGTTCCACTCATTCAAAGCCTCAACCGTATCGCCATTTTTGGCAAAGGCCTTACCTGCGGCGTAATGTTTGTCAACTTCAGGCTGCATTTTGGCCTGAGCGTCTGCGATGAAACCCTTGGCTTGCAGGTTATCCGGCTGGTATTTCAAAACATTTTGCCACTCGGCGATGGCCGCGCTGTATTGGTTGTTGATCAAATAATTGCTGGCTTTTTCCATGTGACCATTAATCGCGGCGTCAATGGCCTGGGCCTGGCCCACCGCGGCGTTGGAATCTTTGGGATTAATTTTAAAAGCGTTCTGGAAAGCATCCGCAGCCTCGTCAAACAAAGCGTTGTCGTTATAAGCGATGCCCAGGTTGAAATAGGTGTCGCCTAAAGACTGGGCATTTTGGTCCGCGGTCGATTTGGCGGATTCGAGTTCAATGGATTTTTTATAGTTGGCGATAGCGTCAGTAAAATCAGCCAGGTTGTAATAAGAAAATCCCAAAAACTTATAGGTCTGGGCGTCTTTTTGAAGACCGGCGGCTTTTTCCCAGTAATGGGCCGCGTTCTTGTAATCCTTTAATTGAAAATAGGCCACACCCAGATTTTCAGAAGCTTCATAATTTTTGGGGTTAACTTCCACAATGTTTTTCAATTCCGTAACCGCTTCAGAATATCTTTTTTGATCCATATAAATTTTCGAAAGCACTTCGCTGGCTTTTTCTTTTCCTTCCGGCGAGGTCTTGGAATAATTTTTTAACGATATTTCAGCTTTGTCATATTGCTTGGACTGGACATAAGCGTCTGAAATTAAAAGATTTGCGTTCGGGTTTTCAGGATTCAGTTTCAGAGCATTTTGCAGGTGATCAATCGCTCCCGAGTAGTTGTGCTGGAAGTAAGCCGAAATGCCCTGACAGCTCTCGAGCATTTCTCTCGCCTTATTATCACTCCCGTTGATTTGAATGCACTTTTGAAACTCGGGCGTGGCCAAGTCATATTTCTGATCATTAAAATAAGAAATGCCCAGATTAAAGTGGGCCGTCGCGTCCTGCGGATTGGCTTGAATAGCGTTGAGGAGCGCCTGTTGACTGGCGTTTTGCTGGGCCAAAATCGTCGAAGAAAAACCGCAAAAAAGAATGAAGATCCAGCCTCTGAATAACCGATGTTTCATGAAAATACCTCGTCCCAAGATTTTAAGGATTGTTTGGCGTGGTAACGTCCAAAGCCAACAATTCGTCCGTTATTTTACCTTTTTTATCCGTTTGATGACACCGAATCATTGTGCCGTCCGTCGACCATTCTAATTGGGTGTCATAACCCAGTTTCAATTTCGTTTTTAACAATTGTTTAAAGTAAGTAACGTTTTGACCGCCCAGCGAAGCCGAACCTTCATATACATAAGGCGCCTTATTACCGTTGTTAATTAAACAAACCATCCCCTCATAGACACAAGCGATCTTGTTCCCCGCGGGGTGAAAAAACCGGATAAATACCCAGGTTTGAGCTTTGCGTGGAAAAAAGCGTTTCGATCGCCTTGGTTTTAACCGTGATTTTTTCAAGCGACCGCTCTTTTTTTACCGTTCGGCAATAAACAATCTCTTTTCCGTCCGGCGACCAGGCCGGTTGGTGCGCGCCTTTCGTCTTGCTCAACTTTTTAAAATCGGCCTTTTCTCCCTTTTTAGGGGCCTTGGCCAAATAAAGGTAAAAGAAGCCGTTGGAGCTCTTCTTCCGCGAAACTGAATAACCCCCATCCGGAGAGTTTATAATTTTGTCGTCAGATTTCTTCTCCTCGAAATAGGCTTTAGCGTCAGATGGCACGGGGCTTTCATTCACCAACTTAATGGAATCCACGCCGGTTTCCGCCATACTCTCCGCGCGGTGCGCCCGATCCACCAGCAGTTGAACCTTTGCCCGGGTTTCAGTCGTCAGCAATGAAGTCGGGTAAATCTGAAAAATAGTCACGGCATCGGCCTCAGCTATTTTGTATTGTTTATCGTCAAAAGCTTTAGCCGCGATTTTAATTTGCCCGTCAATCAGCGTCTGAACCGCGTCCCGAAGCTGGTTATTGTCCATAGTGCGCGCGAAAGCCATTTTGTCATAATCCATCGCCTTATCTATGTTCTTCAGTTTGTCTCTATAAATTGCTGCTTCATCCAACATCGAATGAACCGCCTCATCGGATTTGGGGTAGAGCTTCAATATTTGCTCATGCCACAGTAACGCGTTTTTATAATCCACGAGTGCCTCATAATTTTTAGCGATCCGGTAATAAACTCTGGAAGCCTGCGGGCTGGTTTCATGGCCTTTCAGATAGTTTTGATAAGCCTTAATGGCTTCCGTGCTTTTCCCCGCTTGATCGAAGGACACCGCGGACTCGTAAGAGTCTGAAAAAAACTGACAACCGGCTAAAATTCCAAAAAACGGTAAAAGTAAGACGGCTAAAGTGAACCTTGTGGATTTAAACAATTTTTTCGTCCTTTCCCTGGCACTCATTTGATTAAAATCACAATGTCAACGCGGCGATTTTTGATGTGGGCATCGTCGTCATTGCCCGATTCCAGGGGCGCGGCCGCGCCATGACCGCGAGAGTAAAGATTATCTGGAGAAACTTTTCCCTTTTCTACCAAATAACTCAATACCGCGTCCGCCCTCTGCTGCGAAATCAACAAGCATTCTTTTTCCGAACCTTCGTCATAAGCATGGCCTTCAATATACACACGGGCATTCGGGTATTTACGAATGAGCGCGGCGACCTGATCCAGATAATCAAAATAACTCGGGTTAACTTGAGTGACTTTATCCGAGTAGGAAAGATAAGGAACCTGCAGCACTTTGGACGTCGCCATTTTGATCGGTTGGATGGTTTCGGGCAGGGACGGCGCTACGAAAACCCTTGGCTCTACTTTGGCTAGCAGGATCGCTTCCCGGGATGAAACCTGCGAGGGCTTAAATACCGCTTCAGTCGCGGACACTTGCTGGCCCCGGGTGTCCACCGTGCGGAAATTGTAATTGGCGTAGATACCGCCATTAACCACATTGCCGTTACTGTCTTTACCGTCCCAGGCCAATTGCCGGGGTGGAAGACCCTTACCGCTATAAGACCGAATCACATTTCCTTTGGGATCCGTGATATCGACCGTCCAGTTCTTGATATCGGTCCGGGCCTGCGTTTTCAAATTGAAAGTGGCCTGGCTTAAAGTTCCTCGTTGGTAGTCGGCGATCTGCGGTTTAATCTCAACCGCCGCCAGCTTAATCGGCGCGGGCGTCGGCGTGGGCTTAGGCGCGCCAGAACCAAAGCGGTAATCCAATGAAATCCAGTTGTTGTCGCCCAGCGCGCCTTCCGGCACCAGGGCATAGTCTAATTCCAATCCCTGAAAACGAACGCCCGCTCCCAATGCCGCTCCCGCGCTCCCGCCCAAATCCTGGTTGACCTGGCTAAAGGTATAGCCGCCGCGAAAAGCGACCGCGATAGCTCCCAACCCTATCCAGGCTTCCCCGCCGGCGTGAACAATTGTGTCGCCGAATACTGTTTCTTCTCCATCAACTCCCAATAAAAAGTTGGTGGGTTTATTGGGTTGAAACCGGTACACCAGGCCCGCCCTAAAATCCAAAGGCACTTGTTCCTGCGCGGAAAAACCCGCGAAGCTAGACATTTGACCTAGGTCCTGCATGGACAGACCCAGAGTTAAAACCCTGTCTTCCGTATAAAGCAAAAGACCCGCATCGGCCGCAGCTCCGGTCGCGGAATAAGTCAGTAAAGTACTTTGGAAAAACTTGCCGCCGATTCCCACCGCGAGGTTTTTTCCAAAAGTTTGTCCGTAAGCCAGATCAAACGCGAAATCATTCTCGCTACCGGGTGTCGCCGCGGGATTATTGGTGGAATTGAAGGTGGGGACAAAATCATAAGAAGCGCTCAAACCCAGAACGCTTCCCTCACTTAAAGGCAGGGCAAACTCGGCGAAATTGTAATTGAGGGTGGAAAAGTAAGAGACTTCCGAAATGTTAATTTCAGTATTTCTCAGTAGACCCAGTCCGGCGCTGTTCCAGTAAGTGGTGCTCACGTCATCGGCGACAGCGGTAAACATGCCGCCCATTCCCGCCCCCCGAACCCCTCCCAACACTTGTAAAAATTGGGCACCGGAAGTCGTGGAGTTTTGCGCGTGAGAAAAAACCGGCATGGTAAAAAGAGTAAGGCAAACCAATAAATGATAAGGTTTTAAAAAGGTGTTCTGGTTTATCATTCGCCTTCGTCTTTAAAAGGTTTTAACGAATTATAACAAGCGTTATCCATATCGTCTTTATTTTTTCCTCATAAACTTTAAACCAGAAACAAACCGTCCTCATTTTGTCACTTAAGAACGATCACTTTTTGGGTCATTCTTCCCGAAGGCTGCACACTGATGATGAAGTAAAGGGCATTGCCCACGACAATCCCTGAGGCGTTATGGCCATCCCAGTAGAAACGATAGTTGCCCGGGTTCATCTGTTGATCCACCAGCTTCTCCACCTCTTGGCCCGACATGTTATAAATCAATATTTTGACTTCCCCGCCCACATCCACCCTCACATCCATCCCCAGCGGTTGGATATTCGGATTGAAGAAGTTCGAGTCCAGGTACAAGGCGATATTAGGCGTGGGAGTCGCGGTTAACGATCCGGTTGGCGTAAAGGTCGGGGTAATAGTCGGGGTTAAAGTAATAGTTGGCGTAGCCGTAATCGTAAAGGTGTTGGTGATAGTAGGGCTGAGTGTGGGTGTATTGGTAAAGGTTGTCGTGACTGTATTGCTTTGGGTAGCGGTAATCGTCGGAGTGAGTGTCCATGTGGCTGTCACGGTTAAGGTGGGGGTCAGAGTGATTGTGTAGGTGGCCGTATAGGACGCGGTACCGGTAAAGGTACTGCTGAAAGTCGCCGTAGCCGTATTGGTAGGCGTATTCAGCGCCGTGTTAGTCGAGGTGGCTGTTGCCGTATTGGTCACGGTATGGGTCGTGGTGTTGGTTGCCGTATTCGTGGCCGTATTCACCGCGGTATTAGTCGCCGTATTGGTGGCTGTGTTTGTTGCGGTTTGAGTCGCCGTATTGGTGAACGTGGCTGTACTGATCAATGTGTTAGTTGCCGTATTGGTAGCCGTGGCTGTGGTCGTATTCGTGGCAGTGTGAGTCGCGGTATTAGTCGCCGTATTAGTAGCGGTCATAGTGGCTGTATTGATCGCAGTATTAGTTCCTGTATTAGTGGATGTGTTTGTTGCCGTATTAGTCACCGTGTTGGTGGAAGAGACTGTAGCCGTGTTTGTCGCGGTATTGGTTGCCGTATTAGTAGATGTTTGAGTTGAAGTCACAGTGGCGGTGTTCGTTGCTGTATTAGTGGCCGTGTTTGTCACGGTATTGGTGGCACTATTAGTAGCCGTATTTGAGGCCGTATTAGTCGAAGTAAAAGTCGCCGTGTTGGTCGCCGTATTGGTGGAAGTAATCGTAGCCGTATTCGTTGCGGTATTCGTAACAGTATTAGTGGGTGTTTGAGTAGAAGTCACGGTGGCAGTATTAGTTGCCGTGTTGGTAGGTGTCTGAGTGGAAGTAACAGTAGCGGTATTAGTCCCCGTATTGGTCGCCGTGTTAGTTGATGTGTTAGTGGCACTATTAGTAGTTGAGGTTTGAGTCGCCGTATTGGTGAATGTGGCCGTATTGACCAGTGTGTTAGTTGCCGTATTCGTAGCTGTGTTGGTCGAAGTGATCGTAGCTGTATTCGTTGCGGTGTTGGTTGCCGTATTGGTTGGTGTTTGTGTTGAAGTTACGGTAGCGGTGTTAGTGTCCGTATTAGTGGCTGTGTTTGTTGAAGTGTTGGTGGAAGAAACCGTGGCCGTATTTGTTGCGGTGTCGGTAGCCGTATTAGTAGGTGTCTGAGTAGAAGTCACCGTAGCGGTGTTAGTGGATGTATTCGTCATTGTGTTAGTCGGTGTTTGTGTTGAGGTTACTGTAGCGGTATTAGTAGCTGTATTGGTGGTGGTATTGGTTGCCGTGTTAGTGGCCGTATTCGTCGCAGTGTTGGTCGCTGTATTCGTTGACGTATTGGTGCTCGTGATAGTCGCGGTATTCGTCGCCGTCGAAGTCGCCGTCATGGTAGGCGTCGAAGTCCCCGTGTTGGTGGCGGTATTGGTGGTGGTTGGCGAAGGCGTAGGATTCACGACACAGGAATATTCTTTGACCGCGTTATTGCCCTGATCCGAAAAGTAAACATTGCCCGACCCATCCACCGCCACGCCAAAAGGATGAACGATCCCGGAGGAAACCAGAGTCGTCACCGTTTGGGTTGTTTGCACCCACTCTTTGATCATAAAATCGCTGTAATCCGCGATATAAACATTTCCAGACCCATCCACCGCCACGCCCAAAGGAGCATTGAGGCCCGAAGAAACCAGGGTATTCACCGTTTGGGTTGTTTGCACCCACTCTTTGACTGCGTTATTGCCCTGATCCGCGATATAAACATTGCCCAATCCATCCACCGCCACGCTATAGGGGGTGTTCAACCCGGAAGAAACCAGGGTATTCACCGTGCTCGTCGATTTCACCCACTCTTTGACCGCGTTATTGCCTGAATCCGCGATGTAAACATTGCCCAATCCATCCACCGCCACGCCCCAGGGCGCACTTATTCCGGAAGAAACCAGGGTATTCACTGTGCTCGATAATTTCACCCACTCCTTGATCGCGTTATTGCTGCGATCCGCGATATAAACATTCCCCGCCCCATCCACCGCCACACCCGTGGGAAAGCTCAACCCGGAAGAAACCAGAGTCGTCACTGTGTTCGATGATTTCACCCATTCTTTGACCGCGCTATTGTTGTAATCCGCGATATAAACATTTCCCGACCCGTCCACCGCCACGCCATAGGGAGGGGTTATCCCGGAAGAAACCAGAGTATTGACACCACAAACCGGGGTATCGGTCGGCGTGCAGGTATTGCCCGGAAAGCCGCAGGGAGTGAGTGTAGGCGTATTCGTTATCGTATTGGTGGCGGTATTCGTTGAGGATTGCGTTGCCGTATTAGTCGCCGTTTGGGTAGCCGTATTAGTCGCGGTGTTAGTCGCCGTATTAGTGGATTGAGGAGTAGCGGTGGGAGCTACAGCGTTAAAGGTGAAGCGGAAAGGAATATCCTCCACACTGTTATACAAAGGGTTCCAGGTGGAGCCTGCGTTGGCGGAATACTGTGCCATAGAATTGGTCCCGTTATATTTGATGGTCGAGTAAGGGACGCCGCCAGCGGAATTGGAGGTGTAATCGAGCATATAGTCATTTGAAGCGTTGGAGCCCGGCGAGCTGAAAACAAGCCAATAAATATGAGAGGACAAAAGAGTGTAAGTGCCTGGCATGAGCACATCCATCCACGTGGGAGTGACCGGAGCAGAGGTGGCGCTGGCAAAGATAAATTGGCAGATGGTCACCGAGCCAGTGGCGTCATAGAGGGCGCAGTAAAGGTTGTCGGGAGGAGCGCCGTTTTTAGAGAGATAGGTTCCCACTTGATTGACCGTGGTGTTGGCGGCTGGGGACCCCACGATTTCCGATTCTTCAACAAGGGCGTCGGCCGGCCCCGCCGTATAGACATCATAGGGATTGCCGTAATGGCTGGTGTCGGTGAAACCCACCACCACAATCGGATTAAAGGCATTCAAAGTCCAACCGCCACCGACATTAATCAAACAATCGAAATTGGGGTCAGGCGATTGGTTAAAAGGAATGAGTTGGTTGTCGACCGTCGTGTTCCCATGGGTTTCGAGAGTAGCGTAGTTGGAAGCATTGATCAAACCGCTGGAATACTGGATTACCACATGATAAATCTGACCCGCCGTCACTGCGACGGAGGTGGGAACAAGACTTGAAAAAACATTCCAACCCGCCGTCAGCGTGCTGGTGATGGTAGTCAGAGGGGTGCCGGTAGGCTGACCAGAACCGTTATCAGCCTCAAGACTAATTTGATAAATGGGAGAAGTGCCGGTGACGGTGTTGATGGCGATCCGTATTTCGTCGAGTGATTTACTGGTGGCCTGGGTATAACGAAAATCTACGGTAACAGCCGCGGAATCGAGTTGAGTGGTATTAATTCCATAGCCCTGCGTTTGATCGCCGAAATAAGCGATGGTGGGGGTTGGGGTAATCGTGGGAGTGTAAGTAATGGTTGACGTGGCCGTATTAGTGGCGGTGTTGGTGATAGTACTGGTCGGCTGGGGCGTAGCCGTGGCTTCCCCGGCGACATAAGAGAACCGGAAAGGATAATCCAGGGCATCGGTCAACTGGCTGATCCAGGATCCCGAAGCGAAGATTTCCCCGTAGGAATTAAGGCCGTTGTACTTCACTAGGTCGTAAGGCACTCCGGTCACACCGCTGCACCAAGGGTACTGGATCAAATAGCAATTGGAAGTGTTCGCGCAGCCGGGTGAACTGAAAATCAATTGATAAGTATCGGTCGATAAAATGGTAAAAGTGGAAGGCATCAAGACGTCCACCCAAGATATGTTGCCTGGCGACGGCGCGCTGGCGGGTGTGGAATAAATAAAGTTACAAATGGTCGTGCTCTGGGTTTGGTCATAGAGGGTGCAATACAGGTTGTCGGGCGGGGTGCCGACTTTTTCAAAATAAGTGCCAACCTGGTTCACGGTGGTGTTAGAGGACGGAGGTGCGATCACTTCCCCATACAGATTCCCCGTCGGATTACCATTCCCATAGACGTAAGCCACCGAGTTGGCATTGTAGGAATTGCCGAAATAAGTCGAATCCGTATAGCCCAGGATGAATACGGGCAGATCACTGGAACCCAAATTGATCCACCCCGAACCAATGCTCTCGAGCGGCGCAAAATTAGGGTCGTTTGCTTGACTGAAAGGAATGGTCTCGGAGGGATTGGCTGCGATCATGGTAAAGGAAGCGTAATCCCCCGCGTCGACCGTACCCGACGCCCAGGTCACCACCACGTCATAGACCGTACCGCCACTCACGCTGCACGCGGTAGCCAAGTTGAATATATTCCAACCGCTCGTAATCGTTGAAGTATCGGGTGTGGATAAATAGGTTCCGCTAGGAACACCCGAATTGTCTTGTTGAATACCAATCTGGTATGAGGGTGATGTTCCTGTCACATTGCAGTAAAGACGGATTTGGTTGACCAGCTTGCTCGCGCTTTGGGTGAAACGATAAGCCACCTGGTAACTGTTGGAGGTCAGCGAAATTTGGTTGATGCTGTTCGAGATGATCTTCTCGCCAAAATAAGTGAGACCCGGAGTGGGGGTCATCGTCGGGCTATTGGTAATGGTTGACGTTGGGGTAATGGTAAACGTTGATGTCACTGTCGGCGTAAAAGTGGCCGTATGCCCGGAAGGGCATCCGATCACACGGACCCTGTTGTTATTGCTGTCCGCGAAATAAATGTTCCCTGATGGGTCAAAGGCTACCCCGCCAAAAGGATAGTTGATCTCCGCGGAGCTGGCGTTACCCCCGTCACCGGTATAACCCGCCGTACCATTGCCGGTGACCGTACTGATATTGCCGCTGGTATTGACCATGCGAATAGCGTTGTTATTAAGATCCGTAATGAAGACATTCCCATAGGTATCCACCGCCACGCCAATGGGATTTTTCATCGTGGCCGAAGTCGCGGGACCACCATCACCTGTATAACCAGAAATCATCGCCGAACTACCCGCGAAATTATTGATAGTTCCTCCGATCACGACACGCACCCGGTTATCGTTGGTGTCCGTAATATAAACATTGTTGTTCTTGTCGCAGCCGACCCCATAGGGGAATGTCAATAAAGCGGAGGTGGCCGGTCCCCCGTCCCCCGTATTGCCGGAGTTGCCGGAGGAACTTCCCGCGAAATAACTGACCGTCCCGCCGCTTATTTTCTTCACGCAGTTATTGTTGATATCGGTGACATACAGGTTCCCCAGCGAGTCAAAAGCGAGGCCGGAAGGTTTGCTGAACAAAGCCGAAGTAGTTGCCGGCCCTACCGCGTTCCCACCCGCCTGAGAACTTCCCGCGAAAAGAGAAATGGTCCCGCTGGTATTGACCATCCTCACTTCATTGTTATTGGTATCGGAAAAATAAACGTTACCGCTGCTGTCCACCGCCACGTCGTAGGGTGTATTGATCGCCGATGAGATAGCGGGACCCGAATTGGGGCCATATCCGGCCGTGCCGGTGCCCGCGATGGTATAGATATCCCCCGCCGTTCCGGTGACCCCATAGAAGGTTCCGCTATTCTTGAACACCATACGGATGCGATTGTTATGTGAATCGGCGATGAAAACATTCCCCGATGCATCCGTGGCCACGCCCAGGGGATCGCTGACCGAAGCCGAAGCCGCCGGTTGATTATCCCCGCCATAAGCGGGCGAGCCGTTACCCGCGAAAGTATTGATGACCGGAACGTTCTGACAAACCGTAGGAGCCGTGGTCAGCGTAGGCGTCGCAGTGGTGGTGATGGTATTCGTGGTCGTGTTCGTGGCGGTAGGCTGTGGCGTAGCCGTGGGTGCCCCGGCGTTATAAGAAAAACGGAAAGGAATATCCTCCACCTGTGAGTAGACATAACTCCAACTCGCCCCGTAGTTTGAGGATGTCTCCGCGTAAGAATTGACCCCGTTGTATTTCGTGTTCAGGTACTGGGGCGTGGCGTTTTGGTTGAACGCGATATTCAGGTCATAACTATTTGAGACGGTTGAATTGGGCGAGGTGAAAATCAGCCAATAGACATGGCTCGGAAGGAGCGTGTAGGTGCCCGGCATTAGAACATCCAGCCATGCACCGTTAACCGGGGTGCTGGGTGTGGCATAGATGAACTGGCAGATGGTGGTGGCGGCGGTGGCGTCGTACAAAGCACAATAAAGGTTGTCCGTGGGAGTTCCAAACTTTCCCCAGAAAAAGGTTCCCAGTTCATTGACCGTGGTAGCGGAAGGCGGTGATCCTACGATCTCCGCCGCTTGATAGTTCGCGTAAACACCCGCGTTGGAGAAAGATTGATAGGGATTACCGAAATAGCCCGAGCTGTAACCCAGGACAAAAACAGGCATGGTGCTCGGTTGAAGGGTCCACCCACTTCCGCTATTGAGGAGCGAGGAAAAATACGGATCGTTGACTTGACCTAAGGGGACGATGTTCCCCGGATTAGTGGTTTCCCCATTCGTGAGGGTAACCGCGTTGGAAGCGTTGATGGTGCCGCTGGAATAGGAAACCACCACGTGATAGATCGCTCCCGACGTCAAGGGCTGGGATGTCAGCGTGAAATTGTTCCAACCGTACGAAAAAGTTCCTGTTGTACTGGTCAGGTATGTACCGTTGGGTTGGCCGGACCCGTTATCGGCTTGAACGCCGATCTGGTAGGTCGGCGAGGTGCCGACGATGGAGAAGCAATAGAGCCATACCGAGTTGATATTATTTGCGCTGGATTGGGTAAAGCGGTAATCAACCTGGTCGCTAACGCTGTTTAATCCTGTTATATCACCGCTGGTCATCCCGCATTGATCCCCGAAGTAAGCGATGGTGGGAGTAGGGGTCAGTGTAGTCGTAGAGGTGGGTGTAATGGTCGCTGTATAGGTAATCGTGTCAGTGGCCGTATTGGTCGGGGTGTTGGTCGCGCAAGCGGCGGATTCAATTTCAACCGCCAACATCCCCAGGTCATACCCATTCATCAGATTGGAATAATTAAATGTAACAGGCCCAGGGCTGGTGGCAGTCTCCATATCCGCCAGGGTGTCAGTAGTAACGTTATTGTTCCATTGAGCAGTTTGTCCTGGTCCCGGAGTGGGGGGCGCACTGGATCCCTGCATTTCGAAAAAATCCACAACTTTGCTGTTGTCCGTTGTCGTAGTCACCGTGATAGCCGCGGTGTTGGTATCACTCAAAATACTAAAAAATCCTGCGTACCTGATGGGCGAGCTTTCGTTAACCCCTGAGTAAACAATCGCCGCCGCGACACCTATACCAGCCGTTCCGGAGAGATTGATGGTGACAGGCGCGGCTCCAGCGGAAGGATTGGCCAAACACCAATCCTCAAGAAAGTCTGTCGTTCCCGTTAC
>Ga0206812_1086_pt1 | contig 20205 bp, 11 predicted proteins | sample Alteio_BWOrgCont_54_FD_152912 | JGI IMG/M metagenome (GOLD analysis project Ga0206812, IMG submission 152912) | Enriched cells from forest soil in Barre Woods Harvard Forest LTER site, Petersham, Massachusetts, United States -... | ecosystem: Environmental > Terrestrial > Soil > Temperate forest >... | reverse complement strand
GTCTGCCACTGAAATGGCTGGACGCATTTCGACTGGGGATGTTTTGCGAAGCCTGTAACTTCGTCGGACCAGGAGCCGCTGGTGGCGATTTGGTGAAGGTCTGGCTGGCCAAAGATCATAAGGAAAGGCGAGCGTCTGCGGCAGCGACAGTCGTATTGGATCGGATCCTGGGTTTGTGGGCGCTCTTTCTTTCGGGCGCGTTGGCCTCGCTGTTGCCGACGGCAATTCCATTAGGGCCGCAGATGCAATGGGCCGTCTGGTTGCTGTGGGCCGGGACAGCCGGCGGATTGGTCGGTCTGTGCATGATGTTGATCCCGGCATTCACTCATTCGCGATTGATGCACTGGGTGACGACCTGGCCACGCATCGGTCATATCGTCAAGGATCTGATGGATTCGATCACGTTCTATCAAGGACGCCGACATGTGATCGCGATGGCAGCCGGCTTGAGCCTCGTAGGGCATTTGGGGTATCTCAGTTCGTTCTACCTGGGCGCCGTTGCCCTGCACCAGGGTCGAGAGATCCCCGGATACATCGACCACCTGGTGGGATTACCGCTGCCCGAAGCGATTTCGGCTGTTCCGCTGACTCCGGGAGGTATGGGAACATTGGAAGCCGCCGTCGGTTACTTTTACACGCAGCATCAACTGGCCGTGAATCCGAACAGTACGCCGCAAGAATTGGAAAGTTCGGGAGCCAATGGATTGCTATCAGCGCTGGCATATCGATTCGCCGCAATAATCCTCGGGGCACTGGGGATCGTCATTTATTTCGCAGGGAGGAGGGAAATCAAGGAGGCTGTGGAAACCGTACCTGTTGAGTCCGTGCCGAGCATTTGACAAGCTGGAAGAGGGCCTAGAAAAACCGCAAAATCCGAGGGATCGCCCGTTCGAACGCCTTCGCTCGATGGCTGATGTGCCGCTTGACAGCGGGATCCAGTTCGCCAAACGTCTTGTGATATTCCGGGACAAGAAACATCGGATCATATCCGAAACCGTTGCTTCCTTGGTACTCGCGCAGGATGCGTCCGCAGCACCGTCCCTCTGCAGCGACTCGAATCCGGCCGGTTGGATCCGACAGGGCCACGGCGCAGACATAGTGAGCGGTCCGCTTCTCGGTCGGAACGCTGGCCAGTTCCAGCAGCAGCTTCTGGTTGTTGGCTTCGTCGGCTTCCAGCGTCCCCGGTTTTGCAGGGTCGGAGTAACGAGCCGAGAAGATTCCCGGAGCACCGTTCAGAGCGTCAACACACAAGCCGCTGTCATCGGCGATCGCCCATTCACCCAGACGCAAGGCAACTTCGCTCGCCTTCTTGGCGGCGTTTCCGGCAAACGAGTCTGCGTCTTCGATGACCTCAGCGATATCGGGAAAAGAGTTGACGCCGATCAATTCAATCCCATGTGGGGCCATCAATTCCGCAATCTCTTCAATTTTCTTTTTGTTGCGGCTGCTGAGAACGATGCGTGGAACAGGGGGCATAAATCAGGCTTTCGCAGGATCTGAATTAACTCTGGCTGGATTAACCACGCGGAACTGTGGATGTCATATCGTTGGACTTCTGTTGTGGCGAGATTCTGACGGATCAGATCCGTGGACGAAAGCGTCCCGCAATGACTTGTTGTCCCAGTAAACATCGTCGGGTTGCCAGCAACATCGATTCATTGGAGAATGGTGCAGATCATCCTCCCTTAGCAGCCTGTTGAAAAAGGTGTCTGGAACTTTGGAGGCACCCAGAAAACCCGAGAAATCTGAGGTGCCGGAGAGTTCCAGACACCTTTTTCAACAGGCTGTTAGACCTGCCGTTAGTCCTTCATGCCACATCGATTCTACCTTCCGGAGCTGAGCGAAACAGGAATCGCCACGCTTGAGGGGCTTGAAGCTCATCACTTGATCCATGTGCTGCGAGCCAAGGCGGGGGAAGCCGTCGAGTTATTCAACGGTTCCGGTCTGGTAGCCACTGCTGAGATTATGGTTGTTCGGAAGCGGGATGCGGAACTGCGAATCCTGGATGCTCGGCGCGATCCTGCTCCATCTCGCCAAGTCATTTTGGGAACTGCTGTGCCGAAGGGTGACCGGTTTGACTGGTTGATCGAAAAGGCGACAGAACTGGGAGTCGCGAGGCTGATCCCGCTCGTGACCTCGCGAAGTATTGTCGATCCCCGCGACAGCAAACTCGACAAGCTCCGCCAAACGGTCATCGCCGCCTGCAAACAATCCGGGCGGAATCACTTGATGGAAGTATCGCCGGTGACGGCGTGGAGCGACTTCTGCCAGCGCGAGTTTCCAAACCATTCCAGTTTTATCGCCCACCCGCATCCCGGTGCATCGACGATTTCGGTATCTCTGGTTGTCGATCATTCACGCATTGTCTTCGCGGTCGGTCCCGAGGGGGGATTCACTGATGACGAAGTCGCATTGGCAGTGAAATGTGGCGCCACGCCTATCAGCCTTGGGCCCCACATTCTACGAATCGAAACGGCTGGATTGGCACTCGCGGCCTGTGCCGCGGCGATGTAATTTGGCGTGTTATCACCTAGACTACTCGCCACGGCATTGGTTCGCCCGACAGTCCCGCTTTCAGATTTTCGACCGTCATTTCCTGCATCCGGCGGCGTGTCCGGTTTGAAGCGCTGCCGAGATGTGGAGCGATCACGATGTTATCCAATTCCAGCAACGGATGATTTCGAGGAAGCGGTTCGGGGGCTGTCACATCCAGCGCTGCTGCCGCGATCCTTCTGGATCGGAGCGCAGCGAGCAATGCGTCATGGTCCACGACGCCGCCTCGAGCGACGTTGATCAGGATGCCCGTTGGTTTCATCAAGCCAAATTCGCGTTGGCCGATCAGGTTTGTTGTCGCAGGCGTCAGCGGACAGTTCAATGTCACAAAATCGCTCTCACGCAGCAGATCATCCAATAAGGCGTAGACCACTCCCAATTCCCGTTCTGCGGATTCGTCGTGGTGGCGATTGTGGTAGAGGATCTTCATGTCAAACGCCCGGGCTCGTTTGGCAACCTGTTTGCCGATTCGTCCCAGTCCGATGATTCCAAGCGTGCTTCCCGTCACTTCATATCCAATCATGAACGACGGATCGTAGTGCGTGAACTCCGCCGACCTGGCGAACTTATCGCCCGCCACGACGTTTCGAGCGACGGCGAGCAACAAAGCCATTGTCATGTCGGCCGTGGCTGCATCCAGGCAGCCCGGTGTATTGCCAACGAGAATTCCACGAGATTTGGCGGCTTCGCAATCAATATGATCCACGCCGACTCCGTGGTTGCTGACAAGTTTCAGATTCGGCGTTCGATCCATCAGCGGTCCATCCACTCGAGGATGCCCGTAGGTGATGAATGCCACGGCGCGCGCCAGTGCCGGTGACGACGGGCTGTCGTCCCATTCCAGGATCTCAGTCTCGGGACCGAGCATTTCGATCAGGCTCGGTGGCAAGCCGTCCGCCATTACGGGTATTTGCGAGTTGCTCATGAAATTCGCCTCAGTCGTCTTCCAGAACTTCGATGATTTTCTTCAGGTTGTTTTCGACAACGACGGGGCAGTTCGCATAGTGCGCCTGTTCGACTCCGCGAGAACCGAGTTTTGAATCAAACAGAGTCCGGTCGCCGGAATGATAGGCGACGGTCGCATCGGGATCCTTCAGTTGGTGTCCGGTCAGAATGCAGACGACTCGATCGCTTGGGGCGATGATTCCTTCTGCTCGAAGCTTCTTCGCGCCGGCGACGCTTGCCGCACTGGCTGGTTCGCAGCCGAATCCGCCGGCCCCCACCTGTGCCTTGGCGTCCAGAATCTCCTGATCGGTGACCTGACGGACGACCCCGTCGCAAGTATCCAAGGCTCTCAGGCATTTCTTCAGATTAACGGGTTTGTTGATCTCGATCGCACTGGCCAGTGTGGATGCCTTTCGGTGTTCGGCATCCATGTCGGCAAAAAAGGTGTCGATCGTTCCATCGTCTGACATTCCACCGTCCCAGCGGACGCCCCGATGTTCGTAGAGCTGGTACAGAGTATTGGCTCCAGCCGCATTGATGACGGCCAGGCGTGGAATCCGATCGATCAATCCCAGAGCTTTGAGTTCCGAAAACGCCTTTCCAAACGCCGAAGAATTCCCAAGATTGCCGCCTGGAACAACGATCCAGTCCGGAACCTGCCAGTTCAAGCCTTCCAGGACCCGATACATGATCGTTTTCTGGCCTTCCAGCCGGAACGGATTAACACTGTTACAGAGGTAGATGCCGCGTTCGCCCGAGACTTCCCGGACGCGTTCGAGCGCGTCGTCGAAATCCCCCAGGATTTGCAGGGTTTTGGCATCGTAGTCCAGAGCTTGCGACAATTTTCCGTAGGCAATCTTGCCGCTACCTACAAACACCACGACTCTGAAGACCTGAGTGGTGCTGGCGTAAATTGCGAGCGAGGCGCTGGTATTGCCGGTTGAAGCGCACGCCGCCATCTTGGCTCCGACCATTTTGGCGTGCGTGGACGCGGCGGTCATACCGTTATCTTTGAAGCTTCCAGAAGGGTTTAATCCTTCATACTGCAGGAACAATCCCCCGTCATTCATCCCCACGTATTTTCCGACCCTGGAGCTTTGCTGCAGGATCGTCTGGCCTTCGCCGATCGTGACGATCTGTTCGTCCGGGGCGAACGGGAGCAAGTCGCGAAATCGCCAGACGCCACTGAAGTCGAGTGTATTGCGCCGGTTTCCCCATCGCGCCTCGAATTCTCGAAGCGATTTCGGGACAGGCAACTTATCCCATTCGTAATCAATATCGAGCAGGCTGCCGCAATCTGGGCAGCTTGTCAGCACGTCGCTGACATCGTAGGTGGCGCGGCACAAGGGAGCGATACAACGTTGAAAGGCGTGCATGAGTCAATTTTCGAAAATCAGTTTGATGACTGGGCTGAAGCGATGTTTTGCGGTACTGCAGATTCAGGCACCAGTCCGAAGATTGCAGGTTTGATCTAGTGCTGGGCTTATGCCCGAAGAACCGGAAGCCTGACGCCATCCGCTCCAAAACATATGAAACAAAGTGTTTTTATCCCCGTTCGTCAAGGCTCTCGAAAGGACGATTGGGCGGTCCCGCATAGACCCCGCGAGGCCGGATCGGTTGTGGAGACTGTTGTTGTTCAATGTAGTGCGCCGCCCAACTGACCATTCGGCTGATGACGAAAATCGGGACAAACAAATCCGCGTCCAGATCAAGGTAGTGCAACAGACGAGCGGCGGGCCAGTCGAGGCTGGGCAGAACCTGCTGCTCATCCCAGACGGCGCTTTCAATCGCCATTGCAACATCCTCCGTTCTGAGCCTGCCAGCCTCTTCGGCAACCTTTCGGCAGAACGGAGCCAAGAGCTCTGCGCGCGGATCACTCGTCTTATACACGCGATGCCAGAAACCCGGAATCCGCTCATACTGCTCCAGAACTGCTCGAACAATTGTCTGCGCGGATTCAGGCCGGCCGACAGCTTGCAGGATGTCGATGATCTGGCGTCCGGGGCCGCCGTGCCATGCTCCCTTAATCGCGCACATTCCGGCGATCACCGCCGAATGAAAATCCGCCCGAGTCGACGCTACGACTCGGGCAGCGCAGGTCGAGGGTGCGAATTCATGCTCCGCGGTCAGGATCAGCAGCGCGTCACAAGCGCGTTCCGCCGTGGCCGACGGTTCGCGTCCTGTCAGCAGCCACAGCAGGTTTCCGGCGTAACTGAGATCGTCCCGAGATTCCAGCAGTTCAAGCCCGCGCGCCAATCTGTACCGGGCGGCCATCAGAAAGGGAAGCTGCGCCAACAGTCGCTGGATGGAATCCCAAACGGCGCCAGGATGCGACTCGTCGTCGTGTGCATCCGCGAGTGCGATCAGACTGACGGCAGTGCGAAGTACATCAATGGCAGGCGCGTTCAGCGGAATTTGCTCGACCCACGTCAGCAGGTCCGGCTCAAGAATCGAGGCTTCGGTCAGAATGGCCTGTAAGTCAGCCATTTGCTCATGCGACGGCAAATCTCCATGCACAACTAGAAACGCGACTTCCAGGAATGTGGAGTATTCGACAAGTTCTTCGATTGCGTAGCCACGATAGCGCAGTCCTTCGCCAATCGCAGAGACTGCAGTTTCAGAAAACGGCATTCCGTTGGTGCTGGCCATTTTTGGCAAATCATGTGTCATGGACTTGGGCACCGGATTGGTAGATGAATTGGGCCGCGTGCAATAAATTTTTTCCCTTGCGTGACCGCGATTGTACTCGCCGACCACATTTGAAGGGAGACCGGGACTGAGTTTTCCAAGCCGAAATCATGAACGACTGACATGTTTTTCGTAGGACGGATTTCCAATCCGTCCCCCACTGCGTCAGATTTCAGCGGATTGAACGGCTACCACGGACGGATGGAATTCCGTCCTACGAAAGTCCTGCTTCCAACGCCGCGCAGATCTTGTCAACGTCGTAAACACATCCTGCCCATGTACCTCCGCCTGCTCGCTGTAACATGGCCCACAAACGCGTATCGGCCGGCAGATTGGGATCACTATGGAGGGGTTCGGACGGAGTTCTTTCGGCGAGGACTTTTGCCCCATCTTTCGGCGAGAGCCTTTGGTCGTTGCTGCCGATGAAGTTCAGCGAACCCGTCAAATTCCGAGTATCAATCTCGATCTCGATCAGGTCTCCATCGCGAAGCTTGCCGATCGGCCCGCCATCCAGAGCTTCCGGTCCCACATGCCCGATACACGCTCCCGTGGAAACACCGGAAAAACGAGCATCGGTTATCAAGGCGACGTGCTTGCCAAATGGCAGGTACCGCAATGCGGACGTGATTTGATACGTCTCTTCCATCCCGCAGCCGAGGGGACCGCGACACATCAGTACCAGAACATCCCCTTCCTTGATCGGGTTGCCGGTTCGGCCCTTCACTGCAGCAATCGCCGCGCGTTCCGATGTGAAGACGCGTGCGGGACCGACTTTGCGATAGACGCCGTCTGCATCGACAACCGATTTGTCGATCGCCGTGCTTTTGATGACCGAGCCTTCAGGGGCAATGTTTCCCATCGGAAACGTTACTGTGCTTGTTAGTCCACGTTCACGTGCGACAGGGGGCGCCATGATCACAGTATCCGGATCGACACCGTCGCGAGCACGCAGCAATTCTCGCAGCCGAACTCGCCGCTCCGAACGTTCCCACCATTCCAGGACGTCGCCCAGGCGTTGCCCACAGACAGTCAGCGCTTCCAACTTCAACAGCCCCAGCGTCCTCAGATGCAGCATCAATTCCGGGACACCCCCGGCGAGAAAAAACCGGACGGTGGGATGACCGATCGGTCCATTGGGCAGGCAATCGACCAGGCGTGGGGCCTGGCGATTGATGCGGTTCCAGTCTTCGACATCAGGCCGTTGCAATCCCGCCTCAAATGCCACAGCCGGAATGTGCAGCAACAGATTCGTGGATCCGCCGCAGGCCGCATGAACAACCATTGCATTGTGAAGGGCGTCGGCGGTCAGGATGTCACGCATGACTGTGCCTCGCTGTTCCAGCGCAACGAGTGCCCGAGCTGAGCGGCGGGCCGTATCCAACCAGATGGGCTGTCCCGATGGCGAAAGCGCTGAATGTGGCAGCGACATTCCCAATGCTTCGGCGACAACCTGGGACGTCGCCGCCGTCCCCAGGAACTGGCAGCCTCCACCGGGTGAGCCACAAGCGCGGCAACCCGCTTCGGCAGCCTCTTCCAGCGTGATTTCACCGTGAGCAAAGCGAGCCCCGATGGTCTGAACTTTCCCAGCGTCCTCACCCGTGGCCGGTGGCAAAGTGACTCCGCCGGGGACGATGACACACGGCAGATCATGCTGCGCGGCGAGGGCCATCATCATCGCAGGCAGTCCCTTGTCACATGTTGCGACGCCAACCACGCCGCGTCGCGTTGGCAAGGAACGGATCAGACGTTTCAGAACAACGGCCGCATCATTGCGATAGGCCAGACTGTCCATCATCCCCACCGTCCCCTGGGTTCGTCCGTCACAAGGGTCGCTGACATACGCGGCAAACGGCAACGATTCCAGGCGATCAAATTCCTCGGCGGCTGCTCGCATCAGCAATCCGACTTCGTAATGCCCGGTATGGTATCCCAGCGCGATTGGCTTCCCGTCCTCGCCCCGGATTCCACCTTGAGTGCTCAAGATCAAAAACTGTTTCCGCAACAGTTGCGATGGGTTCCATCCCATCCCCGCGTTCTGCGTCAGACCAAACAGATCGCCACTGGGAGCATTCAACAACATCTCCTCGGTCAATGGCAGCTCGCCCGCCGGGCCGTCACCTTTTGTAATGACTTCCCAAAGCGTGGCATCGGACGAATCAAGCAGCGAATCAAGGACGTTTGGCATGTGTCAGTAATCCAGTCATCTGGTGGTCGCGGGCTGGCGTCAGGTTCTTTTGCAGGACGAATTCTCAATCAGTTCGAAACTTCGATCGCACTTGGCGGATTGGAAATCCGACCTAAGAAAGCGACAAGATTATAATGGAACATCGTCATCCGGGGCGTTGTCATCCGACAAGTCATCGGGTCCGCGATTGGATCTTCGTTCCGCGTCGCGGCGTTCGAATTCCGCATCGCACTCTTCACAGAATTCCGATGTATCAAAGTTCATGGTGAAGCCGATACGAGGCAATTCCGGGTGGGTGCTTTGTTCGGGAAGGATTCGTTCCAGCAGCAGTTTATACGCGGACCGCGGCGTGGAATGTTCGCACATGTGAAATGCGACGTTGTGCAAGGCCAGGCGCGACAGGATCCGATTTAACTGTCGGGCGACTTGCTCATCGTCCATTGCTTCGGCAGGGGGCAATTTCAAGGGGGGATCGAAGAGTGAAGAGAGCGGAACGTCCTTTGTGCCATCAACCACCTCGTCCCAATCTTTCCATTGCGCCAATGTATTGTCATCAAGTTCCGCATTCCAAGGGGACTGCGGCAAGGACGAATCCAGGCGAGATTCCAAATCTTGTGGAAACAGATGGAACGGGTCATCGTCGGATTCGTAGAACGCGGGATCTGTCCAATCGCCGGCATCGATATCTTCCATCTGGTCATTTGATGCGGACGAGGATTCGTGGTGTGGATCGTCCCAAGGAGAAGCCTCGCCCGATTCGGCTGTCAGCGCGTCGATGTCCGCCGCTTGATGCTCTTCGTCCACGAATTCGATCAGTGGGTCCACGAGTTGAATGACGGTATGCCCGTTCGGTCCAAACCATTCCAGGTGCAAACAGGGCTGAAACCGCGAGGATCGCTTGTCGCCGGATGCATCTGATGTCTTTGTGTTTTCGGTCGACCGGTCGAGCGTTTCTGGTGTGCGCCGGATTCTCATTTCACCCGGCACACCAATCTGAATCCAGGCCAAATGCATTTGGTCGATGTCGTCTTCCGTGACAGTCAGTTCCTCGTTCGCGGAACTCGGGCGGACCTCGAATCGAAGATGTCTTCCCTTAAGTTCCTCGCCACAGTTTCCCGTCAGTTGGAGAATCACGGGCCGATCACATCCGTGAAACGCAAAGTAGCCATGCACTGAATTCTTCAGAGTATTGACGATTTCGCCACTGCAGACATATTCGGACAGACAAAATGCCATGAAAACGCCCTTCAATGACGACGCAGTCCTCTCGCCGGAAGGCAGATTGCAAGCGCACCCCGTGAGCGTGCCCTTGCGTGTTACGACCACCGGATCAATCTCAACTAGGGCAGCATTGGAAACAGACGCTTTTGATTGGCCTCCGTCAATGGCGAACCATATTCACACGGTTCAAACGCTTCAATATATCTGATTTTGCGCCCTCGCTCCTCACCGTAGGTTTTGATGATCATGTCCCGATATCGATCCGCCAACGGGCCGTTGAAATCACAATAGAATTTCTTCAACCAAGCACGCTGTCCAACCGGGTCCACCGGGAACTGGTTTTCCTGACACATTGTGTACGGCAGCCAATCGTAGAACTGGCATCTGTGACATTCCATCTGGTTCAGAATCGACTCCAGAACGGGTTCGACATCGACAACCACGGCCGGAGCGAATGGAACCGGACGTTGAAAGTGATCGGAAAGGTAGGCAATGGTTGGGTTGACGCGCAGCGCCGGCACTTCGGGGACAATATGCGGCACGATGACCATATACGCCGCATCGCAAACCAGCGTCGACGTGGCTCTGTGATCGGGATGATAATCATTGGGACGGTGTGTCAGGATCAGATCCGGCTGAAACTGTCGTATGACCCGAATGATGCCAAATCGGGCGTCGAGTGTCGGCAGCAGCCGTCCATCACGATTCTCCAAAACTTCGTACTCGATTCCCATCAATCGGGCCACGGCTTCGGTTTCGGCTTTTCGCGTCGCAGCCAGTTCGGCGGGCTGCAGTCGATGATGTCCTGCCTCGCCGTTGGTGACGCTGACGTACTTCACACGGTGCCCGGCGGCACGGTAAAGCGCAGTCACGCCCCCAGCCTTGATTTCGCAATCGTCGGGATGGGCGCCAATGACAAGAATTCGGAGTGGATTCGCCATCGTCAGAAGAGGCCTGTAAACGAATGAATGAACTGTGAAATGGATCAGGAAAAACCGTTGCTGGAAGTGCGAATTTGAGATTTGGCCTGCAAAAGATATCTGCTTATCGTAGACATCTAACAGGCCAAATCTGAATTATGCACTCTCGACCCGTAAAGTTCCGAAACACAACCGCGTTGCATTCTGAGCGTCCTCTGCGAAAATGGAAGTCTGACGCATGCCTTTCACGAAAGAACGACAATGCAACTTCCACTTGTTTCCACATTGACTCCCGCCGAAATTGAAGAAGATCCACTAGAATTGATGGATGAGATCGACGCTCTGAAAAAAGAACGCGATGCCGCCATTCTGGCTCATTTTTACGTGGATGGAGATTTGCAGGATATTGCAGATTTCACGGGAGACAGTCTGAAACTCGCGCGCGATGCCACCCGAGTGCCCAATTCGACGATTGTTTTCTGCGGTGTCCACTTTATGGGAGAATCCGCAAAAATCCTGAGCCCGGAAAAGACCGTGCTGATGCCTGATCTGCAGGCGGGATGTTCACTGGCCGAAAGCTGTCCGGCGGACCGGTTGGCGAGTTTTCAAGCGGAATTGCGAGCCAAAGGTCACGATTTCCAGACTGTGGCGTATATCAATACCTCAGCGGAGGTGAAATCGCTGTGTGACTGGATCGTAACCAGCGGAAATGCTCGCGAAATCATCGATCGAGTCCCTGCCGACAAGGAGATTCTGTTCGTTCCTGACCAGCATCTGGGACGTTATTTGAGTTCCGTAACCGGGCGGCCCATGATTCTGTGGCCGGGTTCCTGCATGGTCCATGAAGTCTTCAGCATTCAGGATCTACTTCGAGCGAAGCGCAATCATCCTGAATCGCTTGTTTTGGCCCATCCGGAATGTCCAGCCAACATTTTGGAGATTGCTGACGTAATCGGTGGCACGGAGAAGATGAGGAAGTACGTGGCGTCGCTTCCGGAGAAAAAAACATTTCTCGTTGCCACGGAAGCCAATATGATTCATCCGCTCATGAAAATCGCGCCCCAGCACGAATATATACCGGTTCCAGGCATTATGACGTCAACAGGAGAAACCTGTGCCTGTAACCGCTGCCCTCACATGGCCCGGAATACATTGCAGAAAGTTCGCGACTGTCTGAAGCATCGCAAACCCGAGATTGTCTGGCAGCCGTATTTTTCGCACGCACAGGATGTATTGAAGCGAAGCCTGTTGGAGTAGGCAGATCTTTTCTCCCGCATGAATGACAATTCAGCCTGCAGTCGCCTTTCGATGGCTCATTTCTTTTGATCATCGGCGCGTGACGCTACGGATATTCGTGTCATCTACTTTTCTGTCCCGGCCTGATCTCGTCTGTTCTGTTCATCGGAAAGGTCTCTTTTGTCATGGCAGAATCGCCTCTGACTCAATGTAGTTCTTCTCAGATCAACAATCCGCGTCGTGCATTGTTGATCGCCGTCGTCATGATGCTGTGCCTCGGTTTCCTGACGTCTTGTCGGGAAACGAAAGTCGAGAAAAACAATCCGGCCGCAAATCCAGCATCGAAGAAACTGACACGCGAAGAGTCACACCGATTGCTTCAATTACGAGATCAGGCGAATGCACATCTTGAGAATCTTCGCCTCAAAGAAGCAGACGAATTGCTGCTGCAGATCATCCGATCTTTGCCTGATGACTCATTCGGCCGGCGAAATCTGACAATTTGCCGCGTCCTGGCTGCAGAAAACGCTCCGGACCCCGACGTCCGTCAGGCAGCCATAACGAGTGCCAGGGAAGCCCTTGACCAACTGATGCGACTCGAACCAGATTCCTACGTGTCGCATGTCCTGGCGTCAAGACTCGCCATTCGTGAAGACGACGTTGAACGAGCGCAGAAAGCATTGAGGCGCGCTGCAGAGTTGGCTCCCAATACGGCTCCTGTCTTTTACGATCTTTATTCGCTGGTCCCATTGACTCCAGGTGAACCGCCCTCCGCCGAAGCGATCAACTCGCTTCGAAAGGTTCATGAATTGCTGCCGGACAACCTGTATGTCTTAAAGGATTGGCTGCAGATGCAGGTGCAGATCAAGGCTCCTGATTTGCTCGATACTGTTGTACAGATTCGCGCCGCATTGAAGCCATTCGTCGAAGTCATCAAGCAGCACCTGGGTCACGACGTTGACAAGATTGCCAATGATCTGGCGAATGCGGTCGTTGCCAATGATTGGCAAATCATCGGTCGCTTGGCAATGCCGCTCCGCAATATCATGGCGCCCGAGGCGCTGCGGGACGAACGGTATGTCAAACTCAATTCCCTGGAGTACATGTCACACGATTATGGCACCACGTTCTATGAGCGAGCCGACTTGTCGTCACTCCCTTCGGACCCGGCCATTCCTGTGAAACTTGTCACTGCTCCGAAGGAACAGCAACCTTCCCTGCCGCAGGCCGCGAAAGACATCGCCGTGCTTGATTTGAATCTAGACGGCCAGATGGATGCGGTGGCACTGTATGCGGATCGCGTTGTTGTTTCTGCTCCGTTCCTGACAAAGTCTGAAGAGCAATCTGGCAACCTGATTACCGTAGCAGTCACAGGCGACGCGAGTGGCTTGGTTGCTGCTGATCTCGATGACGACAAGGACGCGGGACTTGATCGCGATTCCAGCAGAAAGGGGCACCTCGCGGATCCGGACTTAATCCTTTTCGGGCCCGGTGGCATCAAGTTCTTCGAAAATCGGAAACAGAAAGAAACGGGGACGCGAGAATTGATTGAGCGTCCGACGTCTGCGGAAATCGCCACGTTGCAGGACGTGATTTCGGTGACGCCCGGTGATCTGGACCTCGATGGCGATCTGGATTTTGTGACACTGTCAGCCGATGGAATTCGGTTATGGTCGAATCGCAGCAATTGGACATTCGAAGAAATCACATCGCGTTCCAAGCTTCCGCCCGCAGAATTTTCGGCAACGTCTGCCGTGGTCGTCGACATTGATCGAGATACGGATTTGGACATTGTCATCGCCGGGGCGAAAGGATCTGGCGTCCTGGAAAATATTCACCATGGTCGGTTCCGCTGGCGAGAACTGGACGGAGAATTCAGATCGCTGAATGGATCGACGTCACTCATCGTCGAAGAACTCGACGGAAATGGATCCTGGGACCTGATTGGCGCCGGTCCTCAAGGGCTGAATGTCGTTCTCACGAGGATAACTCCGGCAGGTTTGGTATCGGCGATGAAGGCGATGAATATCGCATCGAGCCCATTCTCAAAAGTTGCTTCTTTTGATTTGGACAACGACGGACTACGCGACCTTCTTGCGCACGGGGACAACGGTTTGAGTGCATGGCGTGGGGCGGGGCAAGGGACGTTCGAAGCATTCGAATTGGGTTTACCGGGCCATGAACAGACGCTTGCAGTTGCAATAGCGGATATCGACCACGACGGTGATGAAGACTTGATTCGCGCAACTCCCGCCGATTGCGAATGGGTCTCCAATGAAGGTGGAAATGCGAACGGTTGGATCAACATGTCGCTGGTTGCCATGCAGCTTCGGCCGGGCGAGCAAAATTTCAGCAAACGTGTCAATCATGCCGGAATTGGCTCGTCAATCGAAGTTCGAGCTGGCTCTCGATATCAGGCCCAGGTTGTCAAAGGACCAATAACTCACTTTGGTCTGGGACCGAACCGGAAGTCAGATCTGGCACGTGTGCTCTGGACGAACGGAATACCCGGAAATCTGATCAATCCCGAACGAAATGCAGACATTCTTGAGGAACAAAAGCTGATGGGCTCGTGCCCATATCTGTATACGTGGGACGGCGAAAAGTTTGTCTTTTTCACCGACCTGCTTTGGAATGCTCCTCTTGGATTAAAGTTTGCCGAAAACGTCATCGCACCATGGCGCGAATGGGAATACCTCAAAATCGATAGCGACAAGCTGCAGGCAAAAGATGGCGAATACACGTTGCGAGTGACAGCCGAATTGTGGGAGATTGAATACTTCGATCAGATCAGGCTGTTCGCCGTCGATCATCCAGCCGGAGTGCAGATCTTCACTAACGAGAAGGTCGGACCTCCTTCCATGGCGGAACACATGTTTCATACCGTCCATGCACCGCGCTTCCTCGTCGCAGCAAGGGATTCGCAGGGAAATGATGTGCTTGATCAGGTCAAGCATCGCGACGGAATCTATACAAAGACGTATGACCATAAACTGGCTCAAGGACTGACGACGGAACATTTTCTGGAATTGGATCTGGGCGACTGGACGACGGATTCGACGTCGCGGACTGACAATTCAGCTCCGGCCGTGAAGGAGACTGCAGACGAGTCCGTCAATCAGTCTTCGCCCCCTCCGCGCAAAGTGGTGCTGTTTCTAACCGGCTGGATGTATCCAGCTTCCACGTCCCTCAACGTCCAGTTTTCACAGAACCCGGATGGACCGAAGCCGCAGCCCCCTTCTTTGCATGCCGTTGACGCCAAGGGACAATGGCATGAAGTCCGCCCGTTTATGGGATTTCCCGGTGGGAAAACCAAGACGATCGCCGTCGATATTTCGGACGTTTTTGAACCGGGATCAACGGACCATCGCGTGCGAATTGTCACAAACATGGAGTTCTATTGGGATGCGGCGTTTTTTAAGATTGACGATGAGCCCGGGCAATTTCGCGAAACGGAATTAAAACTGGTTCGTGCTCGTCTGCAGGATCGCGGGGGTGTTTCATTGCGACAGTGGCCGCAGTCAGGAAATGGTCCTGAACTGTTCGATTACCAGACGTTGGTGCCCGGCGACATGTGGGCGCCGATCGAAGGAGCGTTTACGCGATATGGGAATGTTCTTCCGCTGCTCACGACGCGCGACGATCACTTGGTGGTGATGCACCCGGGCGATGAGATTCAACTGGCATTTGCGAGCCCTGCCGACCCGCTTCCAGAAGGCTGGGTGCGTGATTTTGTCATCAACAATGTCGGCTGGGACAAAGACTGCGATTTGAATACTGTCTATGGCGAAACCGTCGAACCGATGCCATTTCGCGCGATGACCACGTATGGTCAGCCGCGTCCGATGGACGAAGACTACGCTCGTTATCTGAAAGAATATCAAACGCGAACTCGATCTCGCGCGCCATTTTGGAATCGACTTCGCCAAAGTCAGCATCCATAACGACATCGGCCACACGCTCTCAGGACCGATGCTGCGTCACAAAGTTTGCAAGAGGTCTCTGAAGTTCAGCCAGTTGCTTTTGAAGTTCGCCGACAACAGGAAATGCCGCCGCCAGATTCATTTCTTTCCCCAAGATTTCGAGGTGCCTGGCTGTCTCGGCGGCGGGTATGGCGCCGATCGCCAGCAATTCTCCTTTCAATGAATGGGCCGCGTGATGCAACGCCACGGATTCCTGTCCATGCATGGCATCTTCGATTCTCCTCAAGGTTTCCGGCAGACTTTCCAGAAACGCCGCGATCACCTCGGCCAGAAGTTGTTTGTCTCCATCGATTCCTTCCAATGCCAGATTCCAGTCGATCATCGTCGATTCGGAGGAACCTTCCGGATTGGCGCCCGCGTTCCCTGGTGTTCCGGCACAGGGAGTGCCAAACATCGCGAACAGTTTTTCAGCAATCTGCCGGGCGCGAATCGGTTTGGACAGGTACTCATCCATGCCGGCTTCAATGCAGCGTTCTCGATCTCCTGACATGGCGTGAGCCGTCATTGCGATGATCGGAACATGTCCCCCCTGACGCTGTTCCAGCGTTCGCAGTGCCTTCGTCGCCTCCAGGCCATCCATTTCCGGCATCTGCACATCCATCAGAATGACGTCGAAGGGCTCCGTTTCCCACGCGGCCAATGCTGCACGACCGGTCCCGGCAATAGACACCTGATGGCCCAGTTTGGACAGGACCCCGCCCGCCAGTTTCTGGTTAGCCAGATTGTCCTCCGCCAACAGGATTCTCAATGGACGAGTGGTGATCGTGGGGGTGGCTGGTTCCGGATCGCGGACGACCAGACGCATCGCGTCAACTCCCAGGGTTGTCACAATGGCGTCGAACAGCTCTGACTGCTTGAGCGGCTTCATCAATCGGGTGGAGATCTTCAACTTTTCACGCCGATCCCCATCCCCTTCACGACCTCCGGACGTCAGCATAATGATCAACATCTGATCCAGGCTCGGATCAGCGCGAATCCATTCGGCCAGCGTGAATCCGTTGACCTCAGGCATATTGACATCCGACAGAAGTAATCGGATTGGATCGCGTCGCGCCTGGGCCGCCTTGGTGATCTGGAGTGCCTCGCGGGCGCTGGACGCCACGACGGGGTGCATCCCCCAATTCAACAACATATCACGCAAGATGCGGCGATTGGTGGCATTGTCGTCTACGATCAGGACCGACAGGTCTGCGACAAGCTCTGTCTGAAGTCGGGCGAGCTGTAGGTCATCTTCGGCCACGTCAAAGCGAGCCGTGAAGTGGAATGTACTCCCCTCGCCCAGTTCGCTTTCGACCCAGATGCGTCCACCCATCAATTCCACCAGACGTGAACTGATGGCCAATCCCAGTCCCGTTCCTCCATAGGTCCGCGTCGTCGAACTGTCAACTTGCTGGAATTCTTCAAAAATCGATCCCAGTTTGTCGCCGGGGATCCCAATGCCGGTATCGGTGACCGAGAAATGCAGCCTGGCAGTCGAATCCGTTCGCTCTTCACAACTCACCATCAAGACGACTTCGCCATTGGGAGTAAACTTGATGGCATTGCCGACCAGATTGACGATCACCTGCCTCAGTCGGGCATAGTCGCCCAGCAGCATTGGCGGTACGTCGTGAGCGACTTCGAATGCCAGTTCCAGTCCGGCTCGGGAAGCGCGGACCGCCAGCGACTTCATCGTGTCTCCCAGCGTTTCCCGGACATCGAACAGAGAGCGATCCAGTTCAAACTTCCCTGCTTCAATCTTGGAGAAGTCCAGCACGTCATTGATCAACGTCAGCAAGGCTTCGCCCGATTCCTGAACGATGCACAGGTATTCGCGCTGGTTCGACGTCAATTGCGTATCGAGCAATAACTCCGTCATTCCAATGACCGCGTTCATCGGAGTGCGGATTTCATGACTCATATTGGCCAGGAAGTCGCTCTTGGCTTTGCTGGCCGCGTCCGCCGCCTCCTTGGCTCGTCGCAGAGCCTCTTCGGCCCGCTTTCGATCAGTGACATCCCAGAAGATTCCCTGGATGCCAATCACCTGCCCTTCCGCGTCACGAACCGGCCCCTTAAGTGTCTGAATGTAGAACCGCTGCCCGTCCGGATGCAGAATCTCTTCAATATCTTCGATTGTCTTACCGGTCTCGAAGATTTCCGTGTCGTCGCGCCGGTACTTTGCGGCCAGGTCACCGGGGAATAAATCAAAGTCCGTCTTGCCGGAGAACTGATCCAGCGGTATTCCAATTGTATCGCAGAATTGCTGATTGCCGAACACCAGGCGGAACTGCGCATCCTTCCGAAAGACGCTCAGCGGCAAGCTCTCGACAAGTGAACGATAATAGGCTTCGGACTCGCGCAAGGCCTGCTTGGCCGCGACACCATCTGTCACGTCCCAGAACAGAACCTGCACTCCCACAATTTCGCCGTGGGCGTTGCGGATAGGAGATTTCATCCGGTCGATAATTCGACGCTCCCCGCTGGCCAGGGGAGTTTCCTCGATGTCGTGCAGAATCTCGCCGGTCGCGATCACGTGACGATCGTCACGAATGTACTTTTGAGCGACCTCCCAGGGAAACAGATCGAAGTCTGTCTTGCCGATCGCTTCCTCAAGTGTCACACCATGAAGTTCACAGTAGCACCGGTTAGCAAACGTACGCCGCCCCTGCAGATCCTTGTGAATGACATTAAGGGGCAGGTTGTCCGCAAGCGCCTGGTAGGCGGCGCGCGCTTCGTTAAGACTTCGCTCCGCCTCCCGACTGGCGGTGATGTCGGTCGCGATGCAACACACCCCCTCGGAATGACCAGGTCCACGACGGCTCGGAACCAGCCTGGCTTGCAGCCATTTGGTCTTTCCTTCCGCCGAAGTCATCCGGAACACCAGTTCGTTGGTGGACGCATCGGATAACCGACTGAGCATCAACACGAATCCGGCGCGATCATCGACGTGAATCATCTCCAGCCATGATCTGCCGCTGGCCTCGAATTGAGAGACCGCTGTTCCAAGAACTCGCTCGGCTGCGGGATTCAAATATAACAGTCGCTGGCCATCGTCAGAGCAGCAAATGACCAAATCATTTGTCAGCTCAAGAAGCGATGCCAGCGAATCATCCCAGTCGGTCAAAACTTTCGGCAGGCGCGCATTTGTCAGTTGATGCATGTTGGGAATGATCGGAACAAGAGCGGAATGTCTGGAACTACCCCCAAATAACATTATCCGCCGAAAGTTCCAACTTGCGAGCCCACACCGTGCGTTTGATCAAATGAAAGGTGTCAGACCAGGTTGCGCCATCGGAGCCACCTTGATTTCCTGGTCCAGGGAATTGATTTCCGGAACAAGAACCTCTTTGGAATTGGCCGCCATCTCCCAAGTGACCAGTTTTCCAGTGTACCCTGCCATGCGACCCATGATTCCCGCCAGCGTGCTCGTCACCATGCGATCACCATTGTTGATCACGTTCCCGGTGCGGATCGAATCGAAGAATTCATCGTGCTCGATTTGGTACATGTCCCGCGGTTCAGCGCCGGGATACTTCCACGGATTAGCTCCGATGATGGACACGCTCTGATGACCAAATCCGGTGATGCGCGCGGTCCCTTTCGTACCCAGGACATGCAGACTGTTCTCGGAATGGCAACCGGAGATCTGTCGTTGTGCGAGAAACCCACGAACCCCCGATTCCCATTCGTAATTGACTTCGACATGGTCGAAGATGTTGCCGCCGTGGGCCGGAATCTGGCGACCGCCAACTGCCGTGCAACGCAAGGGGGGGACGTCCTTCATCACCCACTGCAACCAGTCGACGGTATGAATGGCCTGCTCAACCAGTCCGTCACCGGAAAGCCACGTAAAATTCTGCCAGTTCCGCAGCATCCACTCCAGGTCGGTCAGATCGTTCGGTCGAGTGCTGGCGGGAGGCATCGGCCGAACGGGTCCGGTCAGGTACGTACCGTAAATGGCGACAACATCGCCGATTTCTCCATCGTGAATCCGCTTAAACAACTCACGTCGCGGCAGGTCATAGCGCCAGCAAAAACCCGCAACCATCGCAAGTTTCTTTTCCTTGGAGATTCTGACGGATTCGATGACCGAACGAACGCCCGGAGCATCGGTCGCCATCGGCTTTTCCGTGAAAATGTGCTTCCCCGCCTCGACCGCGTAGCGCAAATGGTACGGACGGAATCCAGGAGGCGACGCCAGCAGGACGACATCGCACGCGTCGATCAGCCGCTTGTACGCTTCCAGACCCACGAACTTGAAATCGTCTGCCACATCGACCTGATTCTCGATTCGCTTGTTTGCCTTGAGGCTTCCAATGGCATTCTGAATCTGGTTGGGGAAAGCGTCCGCCATGGCCACCAGCTTCGTTTGCGAATCGGCCGTCAATGCCTGCTGAGCCGCACCGGTTCCGCGTCCACCGCAACCGACAAGACCCACCTTCAATTGTTCACTGCCTGCCGCGAAAGCCCCGGCATTCATGGTCAGATTCAATCC
>Ga0206812_1084_pt1 | contig 20337 bp, 19 predicted proteins | sample Alteio_BWOrgCont_54_FD_152912 | JGI IMG/M metagenome (GOLD analysis project Ga0206812, IMG submission 152912) | Enriched cells from forest soil in Barre Woods Harvard Forest LTER site, Petersham, Massachusetts, United States -... | ecosystem: Environmental > Terrestrial > Soil > Temperate forest >... | reverse complement strand
GGCGATTATGGCGGATCGTACGAAATAGCAAAAGACAATATTTTGGTTAACCCTGGTCAGTACGGGATGGCTATTGCCGGTGGTAATCATATTTCCATCATCAATAATAAGATCTATTCAAAACAGCAGCCTTTTACCAATGTGGGGCTGTATATATGGGCGCAGGGTGGGGTGGCCTGTTCAATGAATACGATCAGCGGTAACCAGGTTAACTGGACCATGAAAGACGGCACCCCAAACCATATCTGGAACGCGGGGAATTGCGGGAACGTAACTGGTTGGGATACCAATGTAGCAGGTGCCAAAATAGACGAATCCCTTCTTCCGGCGCAGTTGCTGTCGCCTTGCAACCAATAATTTAGTCATTGGTAATTAGACCGGATTTATTGGTTGAAGACTCTATTCCCCCTAAAACAGTTATTTCACGGGTAAAAATTGCGTAAAAACACGTTCCCAAAACCGTGCTGGCACTCAGTGTATTCTTTTTAACTATCCTCAACTTTGATATCAATAATTAAATGAAATGATAATCGTCACTGTAATATTTTTAAGGAGTGCTAAATCTTTGATCTGCCTCAATTACGTATGTGCCGAAGTGCTTTATTTATTAACCGGGGTATAACCTTATACTGAATCCAAAATATCCCGGTATTTATAAAAAAAATTAGAAAAGGAATACTCTTATGAAAACAAAACAACGGGATCAATAGTTAGGGTCTAAAAGTCCTTGTTGTGTGGCGGCGGCCGTTGTAAAGGGCAACGGCTTAGCTGCCATAATAGAAGTAAAACATTAAAAAACAGTAAAGTGTTATGAAGAAATTAATTACCTATCTTAAAATTTATCTTTTAAAGGCGGTTGCCGCTATAAGTAAACAATTTGGTTTTAAACGCCGCCGGCAAGAGGTTAATTTATTGGAAGATATACTTTTTATTTAGCCTCTATATATAGATCACGTCCTGCGCCTGCCCGGGCATACCTATTTTTTAAACGGTAACCAGGGCTGATCGTTAATAGTTAGTTTAGTTAATTTAGTTTAGTGGATTGCAGCCGTTACGCGAGGTAAGGGCTGCATTTTTTATGTGCTTTACTTTTATTTGGCTGCCGCGACTTTAACGCAGCGTAATTGACGGTTGTAATGTAGAGGTCAGAGATTGTATGCGCTTATGCAGCATCACTGTATGCATGGCGATAAGCCTCGTTATTGGCAGGAGTATAGTCAGGGATCTTCTTACCGCATTTGCAGCATTTGAAAGAATTTTGATGGTCAACCCAATCATGGCTACATGTGGGTTTGGCATTTAGCTGATTGGTAACTATTGCTATCACAGCTATTAATAAAATGAATAAAGCAACGTAGATCATGGCAATTGTTTTTAAGATAGATGCAAAATCTACGCCATGCCTTATTTAGCTTAAAATCAGGATAATTGCTTAGAAAAATTTCCTCAATCGAATAATCAATTACCCATTTTGGGGAGAATGGGTCAACTTTACAACAGACTTACGAAGTTTTTAAAACTTCGTAAGTCTTAACCAAACTAAATCCTAATCTCTAATCACCAACCTCTAATCTCTAACCTATATCCACTTATTCAAAAAATGCCCAAAGGCTTCTTTATACTGGTCGCCTACGGGGATATTCATTTTGCCTATCTGTAATGAGTTTTTTGTCATCGAGCTAATTTTATCCAGCGACACAATGAATGAACGGTGCACACGCATAAACCGTTTGGACGGTAATTTTTCTTCGAGCGCTTTCAGACTGGTTAATGATAGGGTGGCCTTTTCGATCCCTTTGAGATGCACTTTAACATAATCCTTCAAACCTTCGATATATAAAATATCATCAAGGGCGATGCGCACCAACTGGTACTCCACTTTCAGAAATAAATAATTATCATCCGCGTGTTCTGATTCGCCAGGGGCCGCAGCAGCGACAGGTGCTTTATTGATCAGTTCAGCATAATTAAGCGCCTTTTGGGCAGCGCGTAAAAACTCTTCGTAATTAAATGGTTTTAACAAATAATCAAGTGCATCTACCTTATAGCCTTCCAGCGCAAATTGGTTATAGGCGGTAGTAAAAATGATGCGTGGCTTGTCTGCCCCTTTATCAAGCACGCGTGCCAGTTCGATGCCGTTCAGGTCGGGCATTTGGATATCTAAAAATATCAGGTCTATCTTTTGGGAATGTATCGCTTTTAAAGCGTCTACCGCGCCGGCGTGTCGCCCAACCAAATTCAAAAATGGGGTTTGTTCAATAAACTTGCAAACCAGGCCCAGCGCCAGGGGTTCGTCGTCAACTGCAATACAATCTAATATCATGAGAGGTTGAGCATTAGGTGAACGGTGTATTCGTTATCAGCGTTTAACTCGCTAATATCCAGTTTATACTTTCCGGGATATAGCAGATCAAGCCTGCGGCGGGTATTTACCAACCCGATGCCACTATTAGTATCTAAGCTAATACTATTATCATTAATTATGGAGTTTTTTACGCTGAGGTGTAAAATTTTATCATCCTGCTTAACTGATATTTCAATATGGCTTTGCAGGGTCGCGCTTACACCATGTTTAAAGGCATTTTCAACAAAGGGCACAAATATCATGGGTGCGATGGGGATATCTTTTAAATCGGTAGGGGTATCAAAGGTGATCTTTACCACATCTGTCAATCGCAGTTGCATCAGGCTGATATAATCTTTTACAAACGCGATCTCCTGGCTCAATAGTGTATGGCCCTTCTGTGTATCATATAGTAAGTAACGCATCATCCGCGATAGCTGATGGATGGCTTTCCCTGCAACATCAGCATCAACCTGGGTAAGCGCATAAATATTATTCAGCGTATTGAAGAAGAAGTGCGGGTTGATCTGCGCTTTCAGGAACGATAGTTCGGAAGTTACTTTATCCTGCTCCAGCTCCTGCCTTTCCTGTTGGTCTTTCTGCCATTTTTGTATGGTAGTGAAACTTGTGCTGATACCCAAAACCAAAGCAGTTATGGTAATGGTGATCGTATCTATCCCGCCGTGACCGCCTTGCCCGTTTTTTGGCGACCCATGCTGCCTTCTAACCAGCGTCTCGCCAATGCTTTGCCAACGTTTATGAAACGCGGCATCCATTAATTGGTGCAGATTGAGCCAACTGTCCACCTGGCCTGACAGGAACACAATGCCGGCTACAAGTGCAATAACCAACATGAAATAGTAGCCAGAATGATTTTTTAGAAGAAACCTGGGCACAAGCACCAACGAATTCAAATAAAATGCTGCAACAAGCATGCTCAAAATAATAACCTGCTTTACCCAATATTGGTATGGCACATCAATAGCTGATAAATAAGGCTGATAAAAGATAAGCCCCATGGCAAATACTCCCCAGATCAGTATCTGTACCATAATGGCTACCAGCTTGCTTTTAGATTTCGGAATGATCATTATAAATCAGGTTATTATAAAATTACACAATAAGTAACGCCAATATTACAAATCAATAAAATAACGGTCAACCTAAACCGCCCGGCAGCTAATATTCACCGACCAATAACCGATTATCATCTTTAAAGCCGGCATAGCTTATCATGTCACTTTTAAGCAGGGTTTATAGGGTAAAAAAGCGCCTCCGTCTATAATTGTCCGTTGCCGGTCTATTCTATTATATAATACCTGGATAATACGTTTGTTTTGCTCCTTCATAAATCGATAATATATGAGGATCAGATACTTTTTGGCAGTTATTGCCTTTATCATAAGTGCTCAGAGTTATGCGCAAACCGGCAGGCAGGTGAGCGGCATAGTAAAGGACTCGACCGGAACCATACCAGGAGCAACTGTAAGGTTGTATTTTGGAACCGACAGTTTGGTTACAGCTACAGATGTGAGTGGTGTATTCAGGTTTAATGGCGTTATGGTTAACCAGTTTAGCATATTTGTACACCCGATAGGCTATCTGCCCATTAAACGCAGGTTCTTGTTAAATGCTGATAATAAACCTGCAGTGCTGGCCCCCTTCATAGTAAAAAGCGATGCCCACGCCCTTGCGGGGGTTACCATATCAGATGTAAACGCCATTAAACTGAAAGAGGATACAGTAGAATATAATGCAGCTGCTTATCCCGTGCGGCAGGATGCCCCGGTAGAGGACGTGCTGAAAAAACTTCCCGGTATAGATGTGGATAAGGACGGCAACGTTACCGCGCAGGGCAAGGCGATAAGCAAGGTTCGTTTGAACGGTAAGGATTATATGGCCGGCGATGTAACCAGTCTGACCAGAAACTTACCTGCCGACCTGGTACAAAGCATACAGGTGGTGGATGATTACGGTGACCAGGCCAATATAACCGGCATCAAAACCGGCGACCCGCAAAAAGTATTGAATATCAACATCAAACCAAGTAAAAACTACGGATACTTTGGGCAGGGAACTGTTGGCGCTGGTCGCGATGATATTCCCACAAAAGGGGATATATCCGATGCTGAACGCTATGTGGCCTCTGAGAATGTGTTTTCATTTAACGGCAACAGGCAGATAGCGGTGAGCGGTAATTTGAATAACACCAATACCAACCTGTTCAACTTTGGCGGTGGTCCCGGCGGCGGCAGGGGTGGAGGTCCTCCGGGATTTAACAGCAACAGCGCTAACGGTATCACTACTGCACGTTCTATCGGTTTGAATTACCGCGACAGCTGGGGCAAAAAGATCACCGCTTATGGTAGCTACAGTTTTACTGATAACACGGTGAACACCATCAGCACTACTATCATCAACAATATTTCGTTGGATAGGCCAAGTATGAACAATACCGCCAGCACACAAACGGATAACAAAATAAATCACCGTTTTAATTTCAATATTGAGTATAAGCCCGATACGGTAAACTATTTTAAGTTTACCCCGACGTTTTCTTATGCCGGGCTGCATACCCTACAAAATGCGACCAACTATTTTACATCAACTGCAGATACTACCAAGTATCAATTAACAGCACTGAGCCATTTATCATCACCAAGCTTTGGGGCAGGTTTGTTATACAATCACCGCTTTAACAGCCACGGGCGTAATTTTAGCGTATTGGTAACCGGTGGTTCATCCACCAGCGACCAGTATCAGAACCCGGTATATGATTACCTGGCAGGGAAGGCCACCGCACCTGTTTACCAGGTGATCAACACAAACAGCCGCACGGATAGCGTGGGTGCCTCGTTCTCATACCTTGAGCCGTTGAGCAAGCTTTCCTACCTGGAGTTTAATTACGCTTATCACAACTCGAAAACCACTGCTGATAAGGCGACCGATGTGCTTGATACAACAGACAAAACATTGAACAGGGACGACCTGCTGAGCAACGATTATAAATTCACGTTCACCACCAACCGCTTTGGAATAAACTATCGCTTTATTGAAAAGAAATACAATTATACTTTGGGTATAGCGGCGCAGCCGTCCGTATTGGCAGGCGAATCGCCGGTGAGTGAGCCCACGCATGTGAGCACGTTTAATTTTTCGCCTGTGGCGAGGTTTATCTATAACTTCTCGCGCAGCCAGGCGTTGAGTATAAATTACAGCGGGGCAAGCAATACCCCGCAATATTATCAATTACAGCCGGTTATCGATTTCTCCAATGCCACTTACCCTGTGGAGGGGAATCCAAAGTTAGACCCAGAATACAACAACGTACTGACCATTCGCTATAACAAGTTCGATTTTGCAACCGGCAACGTATTTTTCTCCAATTTGAACTTTACACAGACTGATAATAAAATAGTGACCAATACGGTCACCTACCCGCACAACTATTTCGATCCAAAACTGGCCGGGACAATTTTGACCAAGTATTTGAACGCGGATGGCTTCTATTCGGCGTCAGCATTTTACCTGTACGCCAAGCCCTGGGAAAAACGTAAATACACCCTGTTTATTAACGGAAATATCTCGTACAATAACAACATCACGTATATCAGTAACGCAGATAGTTTAGGCAACGAAACCCGGCAAAAGAACATCGCCAAAAACCTGGTGTTTACCCAGGGTGCACGTTTCAGGGTGAGTATTACTGACGTGATAGACGCCGAAGTAAACGGCAGCTACAGCATTAACCACTCTGTAAACTCCATACCGCAGGCCGATGTGAACAGCAACTTCAGGACAACCATCCTGGGGGTGAACGGTAAGAATTATTTTTGGAAAGACTGGACACTGAGCTATGATTACAGCAAAACAATTTACAGTGGTTTTGTAGGCGGCACTAACCCCAACATATTTACCACATATGTTGAGCGCCGTTTTTTAAAGAATAATGTAGGTACGTTGCGCCTTACCGCATTCGACTTGTTTAACCAAAACACCGGTTTCTCCTCCACCCAAAACGGCAGCCAGATCAGCCAGATCAACGCCAACCGTTTGGGCAGGTATTACCTGCTCACCTTTACCCTGCGCTTACAAAAATTTGCAGGCAAAGGGCCAACACAAGGCCCCGGCCCTGGTGGCCCCGGGGGTTTCAGACCAGGCGGTGGCTTTGGTGGCCCAGGGCCGGGTGGTGGTCCGGGTGAATGATACAGCCCCAGCCCCCTCTAAATCTCCCCCTGTAGGGGAGACTTTTTTAAAGCCCTCCCTTCCGGGGAGGGTTTGGGTGGGGCTGGGCTAAGACCTTGCCATAGGTGAGATGATGGCAGGAAAGAAAGATCAAAACATGAGATTGATCTTGATTTAGTTGATCGCGTTCCGGGGTGAGATCCGGGACGCTTTTTTGTTAAAATTCTTCACGCATGTGTAAACCAAAGTACTGACAAAACAGTGTCAGTGCATTCTTCAAACCGGATGTGTAAATTTGTATATATCCTGATTACAGGATGAAGTGCTGCCCTGGTCGTTCAGTTCAGGGTGCTATTCAACAACCTTTTCATGCCACATCAATTAATTGCCTGGCATTCTATCATATCTGATTATTTGCGATAAATAATCGAATTGTTCTTTGACATATTAAATAGATAACCGAACTAAGCCACTGCGCCTGACTGCCGGTAGGCAGGGCCATGAGCGTGAAGGAACATTGAATGAACCTTAAAATAATCTGAATAACAAAACCCTTCCTTCCCATCCCAATGGAGGGAATCGCACAGCCCTTTACACTAAGTTAGTGTAAAAAGCCATTTTTACACTTCAAATCCCAAAACTTATACTACCTTTACCCGGTAATTTTTGCAGTAGAAAACTGGTAAACAAGCCTCAGTACAAAATGTACAGGGCTTTTTTTTCCTTGCGGAAAGGATGCCGATAGCCAAAATATATTATGGAAGAAAGAAAGTATTTACAAACCTGGAAAAAATACATCCCGGTTATCCGTTTGCATTTGAAAAAAAGTGTTGCTGAAGAACAGCAGTTCAAACTGAATATTACCGATTTCGAATCGGCAGGTGAAAGAGGCAAATCAGGCTATACCTTCAACCTTCAGATGGAAAATGGCAAGGTGAAAAATAATATCAGCGGATCAGCCGTTGCCCGCGACCTGTATGAATCCCTCAAAAACGACGACCTTATAAAAGCCTTCCTCCAGGAAAAAAGCGTGAAAATAAGCGTAGGCAAATCCTTTATGCTAACCATCAAAACTTCGCACATCTCTTCCTACAAAACAGAAGAAGCAGAGGCTTAGAGACTGGTGATTAGAGATTAGTGTTTTGTGGCACTTTTCCTCTATTGATAGGCAGAGAATAGTGAATAATTCTCCAAATTCCCGTCAGCAGAACAGCTTCGGCTGAAATCAGACAAAACAATGATGGCCTGTGCTTTGGAAAGGGCATAGCAATAGTTGCTGAAGCATAGGGCTGAGCGAACGAAGTGGGGCAACGTTTTGCAGCCCGCGGTTTTTGCCTGATTTGCAGGGCAAAGGCCAAGTGCGGCAAAGAAGCCTTTCTGCTGACAAACGCTTTTGGTTACTTTTGTCGCGACAAAAGTGACAAAGCCCAGCGGCTTGAGCGGAACGGAACACTAAATGCCCCCCAAGTATCTTAAAGAACCCAAAAAAGGCGCGCAATAAAACATTGCAACGCCTTCCATATATAGTTGAGGGGAATTACCCTTTAAATTGAATAATTCCCCGCTCGTGCTATTTAAACCCTAAACTAAGCGATATCACATCCGATACCAAACCGATGTTTTGCGAATAATGGCCGTATCTAAGTTCCACTTCGTGCAGGTTTTGCCAGCCAAAAACCCCATTAGGTGGTGCCAGCCTTAAACCCACACCATAAAAACTGCTTTCGAATTTAGCATATTCATAGTTGCTGGTATAGTACGGGTCATCGGGACTATGCACTCTGTAAGGCGCGAAATATTTGGCAGCTGATTGATCATAATACCGGTAAAATGGCGATATGGAGAAGAACGGCGATACTTTATAAGCCACTTCCAGATTTGCCGTATTGGAACGGATGCCCCAGCTATCGGCATAATAACGGTAATAGCTGCGCAGAATAATATTATCACCCAAAAAATAATTCAGCCTGACACCCAACGGTATCTTAAACCGCGACGACGGCAGCTTTTCTACCTTGCCTGTATCTCTCCCGTCGTTAAAATACACCCGGTGATAAGGCAGGCCCAGGTAACCGTCCTGCGCAACGCCATCCGCCAGGAAAACAACCTGCAATCTTGAATTGATGATCTGCGAATAGGACAGGGAAGCGGTGTAAGTATTTCTCGGGCTGGTTGCGAGGCCTACCTTTGAACCGTGGCCATCATTCACACTTCCTGCGCTAACGAGCACCGGGTTATTACTTGCACTTGTAATATAAACCGCTCCGGTAGGCGCCGGTGTTAATAAGGTAACCAATTCAGACGGATAAATGATCGTAACCTTGTCGAAATAGCCTTGTAATTTCACACCGAACTCGCCATTTTTATCCGCAGTCTTTATGGAAAAATGAAGATCGGCTCCTTTTGATTTATAGTTATATTCTCCCGAATAGTAAGCGCCTAAACCAAACGTATTTCCGGTTTTCGCATTCTCCACTGTCCAGTCAAGCGATGGGTATATCCTGCTGCCCCCTTGTTTTCCTGTCCCCTCAAAGTTGATGTAACCGGATGACGCGGAAGTATGATGATCGATACCTAAGCCAGCGGCAAGCGTGTTTTTGTTATTATTATTGCCCAGCCACACAAAGTGCAGGTCGATCCCATTTGAAATATCTGTTACGTTTTGGGTGCCGATGCCGCCGGTGATGGCCGAATGGTCGCCCGTTTGGGTGTAATAACTGGAGATCAGGTTCACCTCATCCAAACGCAGGCGCTTGGGGCTATAGCTGGTGCTATCCTGGGTGCCTACGGGTTTATATAAACTAATCGATGTTTTTGTAATGCTGGTATCCGGTTTTTGTTGCGCATACGTATTCAGCCTGCATAGTATAGAAAATCCAATAATGGATAAATAGACTTTTCTCATTTAAGATAATTCAATATATATTTTAATTACAACCACAGCCACCACCAGTTTTCCCGGCATTCGCACCCGACGCGGCTTCCTCGTACGACTGGAAATTCAATTCATTCTTCTCCACTTTCCGGTTACTCAAAACCATTTCAGAGTCATTGACCCTGCTTTTTTGGTACTCCTTCAGATGTACGCATGATGTGGCACTTATCATTACTAATAAGCAGGCCGATATTTTGAGGAATTGCTTTACCATTATCCGGTTTTATTTAAAGTTGATGTTATCAGATGTATATAATTTGTTATCGTCATCAATGATGACGGCCTCAATATTTTTCATTTGGTTGATCAGGTCCAGCCCAGTGCGTATGCCCATGATCATCACTGGCGTAGCCATCGCATCGGCTATCTCCGCGTTGGTGGTAATAATAGTTACACTTTTAATGCCGGTAACAGGCAAGCCCGTACGCGGATTAATCGTGTGTGAATATTTCTTCCCGTCTATCATCGCAAACTTCTCATAGTTGCCCGATGTGGCCACAGCCATATCTGTAAGCACCATATAGGAGAATATTTCGTGTGACGAATCAGGGTTTGCGATCCCCACGGTCCATTTCTCGCCATTGGGCTGTACACCCCATGCGGTTAAATCTCCCGAAGCGTTTACAATGCCGCTTGCTACGCCCTGTTCTTTTAAAACCTGTTTGGCCCGTTCTGCCGCGTATCCCTTGCCAATTCCGCCAAAACCAATGCGCATCCCTTGTTCTTTTAGAAAAACGGTGCAGTTTTCGGTATCAAGCAATACGTTCCGGTAGTTGATCAGCCTTACCGATTTGCGTGCGGTTTCTGCATCGGGCAACTGCTTCATGTTCACATCAAAGTTCCACAGGCTTTTATCGATGGAGCCGTAAGTGATGTCAAACGCGCCCTGGGTAAGATCAGATATCCTTAAAGAACGTGCAATGATCTCAAATACCTCCCGGTCAACCTTTACAGGCTGTATGCCCGCGTTGTGGTTGATCTCGTTGGTCTGGCTGTCATCGCTGAAAGTGGTCAGCAGTTTTTCTATCCGGCTGATCTCGGCTACCGCGCTGTCAATATGCTTTTCAGCCTCGGCGGCATCATCACCAACCAAACTGATCTCGAATCTGTTGCCCATCAGCCGCATAGCGCGCCGGTGGATAGTAAGGTTATTTTTTATGATCTCAGTGGCTTGCATTAGCAATGGGGTTGATCTCAGAAACAAACTTCTCCGGCGACTCATTTGGGTAGCCGTCCCATTCCTTCAGCACCTTTCCGTTTTTATCAACCAATAGCGTAAACGGGAATTTACCTTCAGGATTGTATTTATCAGCCAAAGCTTCATTACGTTTTACTTGCGCAGCATCTAATTGGTTTTTCTTTTGGCGTGGGAAATCGGCCCGAACCAACACCAAATGATCTTTAGCATAGTTTTCAAAGGTAGATGACTCCAATATTTCTTTTCTTAACCTGATACACGGCCCGCACCAGTCGGAACCCGAAAAATTAACCAGGATCAGTTTATCTTCTTTAGCGGCCTCGGTAGTAGCGGCTTTAAAATCCCCCATCCAGGTTACACCCGAAAGAAGAAATGCCGCCATCAAAAAGACTAATAATTTCATATTTAACTTATTTTATTAAAAACACTTAACGGAATTTTGCTGAGTATAGTTTCTAACAATTAAACAAGAGTTAAAAATTTCTTGCTCACCTTTAACATCTATTAATTAAATGTTATAACAAATATGATTATGTATTATGAAAATAGGATGAAAATGTAGTATTGAAATAAAGAGAGGTGATTTAAAGTCCCTCTCCCCCCGGAGAGGGATTTAGGGTGAGGCTACCCCTCTTCGCCAAAAACTGTTTCTGATATTGCAGCGGGGTTTTCACGGTTACCTGTTTAAAGTATTTATGGAAGCTTGCAAAATTTTGGAACCCGCTTTCAAAACATATCTGTTTGATGCTGATCTTATCCTCAATTAAAAGCTTGCAGGCATGTCCCACTTTTATTTCGATGATAAACTGTGAGTAGGTTTTCCTTGTGCGCGATTTAAAATACCGGCAAAAGGAGTGAGGGCTGATATTAGCTACAGATGCTATTTCTCCAGTGGTTATTGGGCGTTTGAAATGGGCTAAAGTAAACTCATAAATAGCATTGATGCGATCGCTTTCAACCTCCTTAAAATCATTATTGAAGCCAATGGATGCAAGGGGACTTGTAGTGCTTTCGGCAATAATTAACAGCACTTCCATCAGCAATATAATTTTCCGGCTGCCTTCTGTCGATAGCATATCTTCAAGCAGGGCGGCAACTTTCTCTTTACTTTTGCCATGGATGATGATGCCCCTTCTTGATTTCTCTAAAACAGTGCGGATAGCTTTATTTTCGGGCAGGTTTAAAAAATGGGCGCCCCAAAAGTCTTCACAAAAATGAGCCACCCTTACATCCGCACAAATTTCAGGGTCTTTCTTAAAATAGATATCGTCAAACCGCCAGTAATGCGGCAGATTAGAACCCACCAATACCACATCGCCATCCTGGAAGTTTTGGATATGATCGCCTATAAACTGTGTCCCGTTTCCTTTTTTAAAGTGAATCAGTTCCGCCTCGGCATGATAATGCCAGCGATTATTAATATATGGCACCTTATCCTGCCTTACATTAAAGGAGCTTAAGGGGTTTTGCAATACTTTTAATAAATGGGGTTTCATGGTGAGTTATGTTGTTAATGTTTTTATTGGTTTTGTGCGTTTGGTTCCCCTCTTGAGAGGGGCAGGGGTGTGTTACTTTAAGCCCGGCTAACACACCCCTGCCACAACACCGTCCAATGCGCCCCCTCTCGAGAGGGGAATATTAAAGAAATCAATCATCAGTCCTATATAATTATTATAAAAATACATAAAATCATTTATGGTGGTAGCTAATATGCCAAAATAGCTTAATATTTTGATAATATGATAAATGTTTTTAACTGGTATATTTATTTCTTTGTACTAACCAATTATCCAGCATTAAGCCTGTAATTCAGATCAGAATAATTGTTGATGATAATGCAATTTATTTAACCCGCTTATGACCAAAAAAACTGGCATTTATGCCGTAGTGCTCATTACGTCGTTGTTCTTTTTATGGGGATTTGCACTCAATTTGAATTCAATTTTGGTGCCCCACCTCAAAAAAGCCTGCCAGCTAACCGATCTGCAATCCGCCTTTGTTGATTCAGCTTTTTACATTGCCTATTTTATAGTTGCCATACCAGCGGGCTTGTTTATGAATAAATACGGCTATAAAAAAGGGATCGTATTTGGTCTCTCACTTTTTGCCATAGGTGCTTTCTTGTTTTATCCTGCAGCCGAGACCCGCCAGTATGCTTTTTTTCTGGGCGCACTGTTTATCATAGCCAGTGGTTGTGGTTTCCTCGAAACCGCGGCAAATCCGTACATCAATAACCTGGGCGATCCGTCCGGGGCTACACAACGTATCAATTTCGCGCAGTCGTTCAATGGTCTGGCAGCAACGTTGTCTGCATTGGTCGGTGGAAAGTTTATTCTGTCGGGTGTCACCTTAACAAACTCGCAAAAACTCGGAATGTCGGGACAGCAATTGAATAACTACCTGCAAGGCGAATCAAACGCGGTGAAAATACCCTATATAATCATTGGCCTGGTGGTACTCACTGTCGCCATCCTGATATGGTTTACCGACCTGCCTGATATTAAGGAACACAGTAGTAATGACGATGTAAAGAATGGAAGTTCCATCTTTAAAGAGAAAAACCTGATGCTGGGTGTATTGGGTATATTCTTTTATGTAGGCTCACAGGCAGGTGTACTCAGCTTTTTTATCCGGTACTCAAAATACGTAAGCAATATCGGCGAAAAAGAAGCTTCAAGCCTACTGGCCGGTGCCCTGTTAGGATTTATGATCGGGCGTTTTTTCGGTACTTTCTTAATGCGGTTTATTGCACCTGTCAAAATATTGATCATTTATAGCGTAATCAATTGCGGGCTCTTGATCCTCGCATTTATTGTCGACGGGAGGTTATCAGTATATGCCATCATGGCTATTCCATTTTTTATGTCGATCATGTTCCCTACTATCTTCTCATTAAGCATACTGGGTTTGGGAGAAAAAACCAAAAAAGGTTCCTCGTTGCTGATTATGGGCATAGTTGGCGGGGCGGTAATACCATTGACCCTCGGCGTTGTTTCTGATCATAGCAATATCAGGGTAGCTTACCTAATCCCATTAATCTGTTTCGCCTACATCTTCTATTTCGCTTTTAAAAATATACGGGTTACAAATGTTCAACCGGCTGTCAGCCATTAATTATAAAGTTATGTTAAGGAAAATTTCATTTATCTTATTACTTGTAGTCTTTACATCCACGTTTGTTTCAGCACAAAAGAAACTCGGCAACGAAACCGACGCCCAAAAACAAGAGCGTATGAAATGGTGGACAGACGCCCGCTTCGGGATGTTTATTCACTGGGGGCTGTATTCACAAGCGGCCAGGCACGAGTGGGTAAAGCATAATGAGCACATGACCAACGAAGAGTATCAGAAATATTTTGATCAATTCAACCCCGATCATTTCGACCCGACAAAATGGGCAAAAGAAGCCAAAGCTGCCGGGATGAGATATGCCGTGCTTACCACCAAGCACCACGAGGGCTTTGCCATGTTCGACTCAAAATACACCGATTACAAAGTAACCAATACCCATGCCAAACGCGATCTTGTGCGGGAATATGTAGATGCTTTCAGGGCACAGGGGATGAAAGTTGGATTTTACTATTCACTGCTCGACTGGCACCACCCCGATTATACCATGGATGATGTGCACCCTTTAACGCAGGTTGACACCAGCCAGGCTAATTATGACAGGCTGAATAAAGGCCGCGATATGGCCAAATACCGCCAATACATGCGCAACCAGATCACTGAGCTGTTGACCAACTACGGCAAAATTGATGTGTTGTGGCTGGATTGGTCGTGGGATAAAGGCGCTAAACGCGGAAAAGGCGAAGACGATTGGGGTTCGGTAGAGTTATTGAAATTGGTAAGAAAACTACAGCCGGGCATTATTGTTAATAACAGGTTAGGGTTGAGTGAATATTCCGATGGCGGCGATTTCATGACCCCCGAGCAGGTAAGCACCAAAGAACTGGAGCCCTACAAAGGCAAAACCTGGGAAACCTGCCAAACCTTTTCAGGCTCATGGGGCTACTACCGTGATGAAAACAGCTGGAAAACACACCGTCAATTGCTCGACCTGCTGATCACCTCGGTAAGCAACGGCGGAAACCTGATACTGAACGTTGGCCCAACTGCCCGTGGTGAGTTTGATTACCGGGCGACAAACGCGCTTGATAGTATGGCCTACTGGATGCACGCCAATGACAAGGCCATCTATAATTGCACTTACGCGCCAGCGGAATTTAAGGCTCCTGACCATACCAAGCTGACCTACAATCCGCAAACCAAGCGCTTGTATGTGCATATTTATGATTACCCGGCAGATGGCAAGCTGATCTTGCCTGCCTACAATGGCAAGGTTAAATATGCCCAGTTTTTGAATGATTATTCGGAACTGAGATATACAACGGCCGCAAATGGCACCGACCTGGAATTAACGTTGCCAAAAAACAAACCACCTTATAACATCCCTGTTGTTGAATTAACGCTTCAATAATGAATAGATATTGTTTAACCGTCGATCTAAAGGATGACCTTCAACTAATCACGGAGTACGAAACCTACCACCGCGAAGTTTGGCCGGAGATCAAAAAGAGCATCGGCGATTCGGGTATTACCGATATGGAGATATACCGTTTCGGTAATCACCTGTTTATGATCATGGAAACGGACGACACCTTTAGTTTTGAGCGCAAAGCTGCCATGGATGCCGCCAACCCAAGGGTGCAGGAATGGGAAGAGCTGATGTGGAAATTTCAGCAGCCATTAAAAAATGCCAAGCCGGGTGAAAAATGGGTGTTAATGGACCAGATCTTCGATCTGAGTGATTAGAGATTAGTTAATCAGAGATTAGGTGAAACAGGAAAGAATAAAACAATGACACAAGAACACAGCTTCTTACGCATACACCCCCACGATAACGTCCTAGTTGCCTTGCGCGATTTGGAACAGGGAACCGATATAGAATTTGAGGGCCAAATATTCAACCTGACAGATCGCATAGCCGCAAAGCATAAATTCGCTATTAATGCCCTGCACTCGGATGATCAGATATTTATGTATGGCGTGTTAGTGGGTATCGCCACAAAGGAGATCCCGCAGGGTGGATTAATTTCGACAGAAAACATACACCATGCTTCCAGTGAATTTCACCTCGGCAAACGAAAATTGAATTGGCACCAACCCGATACTTCACATTTTAAGAACAGGACATTTAATGGTTACCACCGGGCCGATGGTTCCGTGGGTACGGCCAATTATTGGATCGTGATCCCACTGGTGTTTTGCGAGAACCGCAATATCCAGGTGATGAAGGAAGCCTTGGTGGATAAACTTGGCTACAAAAAAGCCAAAAGCTATGAAAGCGAGGTAGAGCAATTGATGGGACTATACCAGGCCGGCAGATCAACCCAGGAAATATTGAGCGCCGATATGCAGGTATCGGCAGAAAAAGCAGGTACAAAACGATTCTTCAAAAATATCGACGGTATCAAATTCCTCACCCACGATATGGGCTGCGGCGGTACCCAACAGGATTCGCGTGCTTTATGCGGATTGTTAGCTGGCTATATCACGCATCCCAATGTGGCTGGAGCAACGGTATTAAGTTTGGGCTGTCAGCACGCGCAGGGTAGTATTTTGCAGGAAGAGATCGCTAAACGCGACCCATCATTCAGCAAGCCCATGGTCATACTGGAACAGCAAAAATTAGGCACCGAGCGCAAGCTATTACAGGAAGCCCTAAAACAAACCTTTACCGGCCTGATGGAAGCTAACCAGAACGAACGCAAGCCCGCGCCAATCACCAAAATCTGTATCGGCCTGGAATGTGGCGGCTCTGATGGATTTTCGGGTATATCAGCCAATCCGGCTTTGGGTTATGTATCAGATGTTTTGGTTTCTTTAGGCGGATCGGTGATCCTGTCCGAATTCCCGGAATTGTGCGGGGTGGAACAGGAACTAAGCGACCGATGCGTGGACGAAGACACCGCCAAACGCTTTATGGATTTGATGGTAACCTACAACGCTAAAGCCGTGCAGGATGGTTCAGGATTTTATGCGAATCCATCTTTCGGCAATATCAAAGACGGCCTCATTACCGATGCCATTAAATCCGCAGGCGCGGCAAAAAAGGGTGGCACGTCACCCGTAACCGCCGTACTGGATTATCCAGAAAAAGCAACCAAGCCGGGTTTGAATCTGCTGTGTACCCCAGGCAGCGATGTGGAAAGTACGACGGCAGAAGTAGGTTCTGGCGCAAATATTGTGCTGTTTACCACCGGTTTGGGCACACCGACCGGTAACCCTGTTGCCCCGGTAATTAAATTATCAACCAATACGGTTACTTACAATAAAATGCCCGATATTATTGACATCAATTGCGGCACTATTATCGAGGGCACCGAAACCATCAAACAGGCAGGCGAACGCATACTGGAATACGTGATACAGGTAGCCAACGGCGAAATTCAGCCCAAGGCAGTGCAATTGGAGCAGGACGATTTTATACCATGGAAAAGAGGGGTTTCGTTATAGGCCCCACCCAACCCTCCCCGGTAGGTAGGGCTTTATAAAATGACTAAAAACAAAAAGTCTCCCCTACCGGGGGAGATTTAGAGGGGGCTTATGTTTTCACTAAAAAACAAATCAGCAATTATCACCGGCGGCGGCAGCGGTATCGGCAAAGCTATCGCCGTGCTTTTCGCGCAGCGGGGCGCTATAGTACATATCATCGAAATGGATACTGAGGCGGCATCCGCTACTGTCAACGAGATACAGCAAAGCGGAGGAAAAGCTTCTTATCACAAATGCGATGTAAGCAAACAGGCGCAGGTTGTTGAGATTTTTAACAGCATTGGCCAGGTAGATATTTTGGTGAACAATGCCGGGATAGCCCATATCGGCAGTGCCGATACGACTGCCGAAGCAGATTTCGACCGGGTAATGAATGTGAACGTAAAGGGTGCCTACAATTGCCTGTTTGCCGCGATACCTTTGATGAAGACCAAAGGCGGCGGTGTAATATTGAATACTGCATCCATTGCCGCAAGTGTGGGTTTGGTGGATCGGTTTGCGTATTCTACCAGCAAGGGCGCTATTTTCGCGATGACGCTTTCTGTGGCGCGGGATTATCTGCATGACAATATCCGCTGCAACAGTATTTCTCCGGCACGTATCCATACGCCGTTTGTGGATGGCTTTATCGCCAAAAATTACCCAGATAACCAGGAAGAGATATTTGATAAATTATCAAAAAGTCAACCGATCGGTCGCATGGGTAAACCCGAAGAAGTGGCGGCACTGGCGCTCTATTTATGTTCGGAAGAGGCCGGTTTTATCACCGGATGCGATTATCCTATTGATGGCGGATTTATAAAAATTAATACGTAGAGACGCAATGCATTGCGTCTCTACATAACCAATACAACATCTACAACCAATACACTACCCCATGAAACTGATCCGATTCGGCGAAGCCGGTAAAGAAAAAACCGGAATTATTATCGATGACAAACGCTACGATACATCCGCCTTTGGCGAAGATTATAATGAACATTTTTTTGAAACTGACGGCATAAACCGCTTGAAAGATTTTATTGAAAGCACCAATGAATTACCCGAAGTAAGCGATCATACCCGCCTGGGCAGCCCATTTGCTCGCCCTTCAAAAATTGTATGCATCGGCCTTAATTATGTCGATCATGCCAGGGAAACAAACGCTACGCCACCACCCGAGCCGGTGATCTTTATGAAATCAACAACCGCGTTGGTTGGCCCCAATGATGATATCATGATCCCTAAAAACTCGTTTAAAACAGATTGGGAAGTGGAGCTGGCCGTAGTGATTGGCAAAAAAGCAAGCTATGTGGATGAAGCCGACGCGATGGATTACGTGGCTGGGTATGTATTGCACAATGATGTATCCGAGCGCGAGTTCCAGATCGAGCGAAGTGGTACATGGGATAAGGGAAAAGGCTGCGATACATTCGCGCCGATGGGCCCGTTTCTGGCCACTGCCGATGAGATCAGCGACCCGCATAACTTGCGCTTGTGGCTCAAACTGAATGGTAAGACCATGCAGGATGGCACCACCGCGAACTTTATATTCAACATCCCATTTGTGATCGCTTATACCAGCAAGTTCATGACCTTGCTGCCGGGCGATGTCATATCCACAGGCACTCCCGCCGGTGTAGGTTTAGGGATGAAACCGAACTTATACCTTAAACCGGGCGATGTTATAGAATTAGGGGTCGATGGATTGGGCAGCGCCAAACAAAACCTAATCGCGTATGCTAAAAATTGACGCGCACCAGCATTGCTGGCAGTTCGACCCGGTAAGGGATAGCTGGATCACCGCGGATATGTCGGTCATCCGGCGCGATTTTATGCCTGCCGACCTGCTCCCCATCTTACAGCGCAACGATATAGACGGCACCATATTGGTGCAGACCTGCCAGACCCAGGATGACAATCTTTTTATGCTGAAGTTAGCTGAAGAAAATGCTTTTATAAAGGGTGTAGTAGGCTGGGTTGACCTGCGGGCTGAGAATATACAGGACCGGCTACAGCATTATAAAGAGTATTATCCTAAATTAAAAGGGTTTCGCCATGTGCTGCAGGCTGAACCCAACGAGCAGTTTATGCTGACCAAAAAGTTTAAACGCGGCATCAGTTTTTTAAATGAGCACGGGTTTACGTACGATATCCTCATTTACCCTCTGCATTTAAAATATGCCGAAACATTGGTAGCTGAGTTTCCTGATCAGAAATTTGTGGTGGATCACCTGGCAAAACCCCGTATCAAAAACAAAGAAATTGCTGAATGGAAAAGGGATATAGAAGCATTGAGCAAATATCAGAATGTGCATTGTAAAGTATCGGGCATGTTAACGGAAGCTGACTGGTATTCCTGGCGCACGGATGATTTTACGCCTTACCTCGATACAGTTTTTAACGCGTTCAGCATCAGTCGTGTAATGTATGGTTCTGATTGGCCGGTGTGCATGCTGGCAGGGGGATACAACCGGGCTTTAGAGATATTACAGCTATACACATCAAAATTATCACAGCACGAGCAGGAACTATTTTTTGGTGGCAATGCGGTTGATTTTTATAATTTGGAAGTTAATTAAAGAGTTCCCCTCTTGAGAGGGGCAGGGGTGTGTTTCTAAAACAGAAAGGATAAATAATATGGATCTCCAACTAAAAAATAAAATCATTATCGTAAGCGGCGGCGCTAAAGGTATTGGCGAAGGTATTGTGAAAGTGCTGGCTGGCGAAGGCGCTATCCCGGTGATCATCGGGCGCGACGAAGCTGATAATTTGAAAGTGGTTAATGAGCTCAACGGCCAGGCCCATCATTTTGTAGCCGAGCTAACCGATCCGGCACAATGCGAAAGCGCGGTAAAGTCAGTGATAGAAAAATTCGGACGCATTGATGGCCTCGTAAATAATGCCGGTGTGAATGATGGTGTGGGTTTGGAAAATGGCAGCTACGAGCAGTTCATCGCCTCGCTGCACAAAAACCTGGTCCATTATTATTTGCTGGCACATCATGCCTTGCCTGAATTGAAAAAAACCAAAGGCGCCATCGTCAACATCGGCTCAAAAACTGCCGAAACAGGGCAAGGAAATACTTCAGCCTACGCTGCATCCAACGGCGGGCGTAATGCTTTGACACGTGAATGG
>Ga0206812_1083_pt1 | contig 20374 bp, 16 predicted proteins | sample Alteio_BWOrgCont_54_FD_152912 | JGI IMG/M metagenome (GOLD analysis project Ga0206812, IMG submission 152912) | Enriched cells from forest soil in Barre Woods Harvard Forest LTER site, Petersham, Massachusetts, United States -... | ecosystem: Environmental > Terrestrial > Soil > Temperate forest >... | reverse complement strand
TGATCACCTGCATTTCTTCCATCGCCTTTTCGCCTCCGGCACATTTTAAACGCGGGTCGGTTTTAGGGTCGGCAATGCCAAAAATGGGTGCCAGTACCTGCTCCTGCAGAATAGCCGCATCCAGGTTGGCAGCCGCCCCTTTATTAATGTAAGTATGTGGTTTGGCAATCAATTGATACCATTTCCCGCTGAAATAAAGCCCCAGCACGTGTATGGCTCTTGGCTGCACAGGCTGCTTGGACGGATGAATATCGAAATGCTTGCCCAACTCCATAAACAACTCATTTTTATCGACCGGGTTGGAAGGGATCACTACCCTATCATATTCCTCTATGCGCAGCTGGTCGGTTGCCATGTAGAGCGAAGTGATCATATCAAAGGCAGGCAACCCCTTAGCCCGCTGCTCCTCAACCAGCAGGGCTGATGATTCAATACGATGGTGCCCATCCGCCAGGTAAACCGTTGGGATATTCGCAAAGGCTTCTATCAGTTGTTGTTGCACCTCCGGGTCTTCTATCTTCCACAGCCGGTGCAAGCCATGTTCGTTGCCCAAAGCAGTTTTTTTATTTTTCGTTCTGGTCTCCGCGATAATGCGGTTAATGGTAATATCCGGCGCATAAGCCAGTAAAATGGGGCTGCCTTCAAGGCGGGTATTTTGGCGGTAATTTTTTATACGGCGTATGCTGTCGGCAAAAGTGAGCTCATGTATCCTGATGCCACCTTTTTTATAATCATCCAATGAGGTAAGCGCCCATATACCCGTTTGGCGGTAAGTTTTATAGATCACCTCATATACATAAATGCCCGGTGTCTGTTCGTGCCATAACTGGTCTTTTTCCAGCAGGGTTTTTAGTGTGTCCTTAATATCCTGGTAAGCGCTGGCCTGCCCTTCCGGTGTCTCGGGCCTTTGCCGGGCTCCTATCTCCAATAATATCTTTAATGGCGCTAAAGAACCTTCTGCGGTATAATCGCCCGATACAGATTCCACCTGCGGGGAAGTAAACACTAACTGGTCAGCATAAAAAGGGTTCGGACGTATCGCTTTGAAGGGTTGAATGTGCGCCATAGCGCAAATTTAGAACCTTTTCTGATGATTTAAGGCTAATAGCAAATTAGAATTAATTTACTGATATGATTACACAAAGGCCGGTGTCAACCAGTACCGTTTTTGGTGAATAAGGCCTATTGGGTGAACAATCAAAAACAACTCACTAATACACAGCTACTGACAAAGTAGTGTCAGTACTTTATTCAAACCTTTGGCGTAAATTTGAATATACCTGGTTCTGCTATCGCAACCGGTTCTGTTTGCGGTATTACCATACAAAAATTTCATGCTGTGCACCATATTTATGATACCGGCATTCCATCATATATAATTCAGGTTATTTGTGAAAATGACCAAAACGTTCTTTGATTTATTGTTAGTCCGGATTTAAAAATCCGGGACTTAAAACGTAATCGGATTTGCAATCCGAATCCATGTATTTTTATTTAGAAAGCACTTTACCTTTACCCCTTTCTAATTCCATACATTTTAAGTGACACGAATCACTTATTTATATGACCGGGGGCTCACATTGGCGACCGATAATTTTCCAACTTTACATATAAACTTTCTGACTTAAATAGAATGGAAAACTTCGCATATTATTTCGAAAAAGCTGCACAAGACTTCGGCATAGCTTTATTCTTTGCAGCGTTTCTTATTATCCTGGTCACTTTGACGGTAAGAGCATTCCAAAAAGACCAGGAGCTTTATGGGTTCTTAAGCGACACTATAAATAAGAAGGCTACAGAAGTTGAAAGGCTCAACCATAACCTCAATGGCAACGCTAAAGCTCGAACAACATTTCACGATATCATCGGGCATTACAAAGGGTTATGGCATAAGGGGCATACCCACGCTGAAGCCTAGGAGAAACTTGTAAGTATCAAAAGTATGTATAGAAGGCTTTCCTGCCATGCGCCTCCAAAGGAGTCCTTTGGACCGGCCTGTCGCTATGACAGGCCATTGCTTTTTTTATTTTACGATATCTTTGTATTTAAGGTCAGCCGAACAACTTCGGGCGCTGCCATCATTTACCACCAAATACCTTCATCCAACCTGTCAACTAATCTCTGATTAACTAACCTCTAATCTCTACCGTCCATTTCCCAAATTTTACCCTACCTTGTACTAACCAATTTACCATGAAAAGAAAAACGTTCATCCGGTTAAGCACTACCCTAATGGCTACACCTTTATTATCTTCACTAAGCGGCTGGGTACAAGCCCCGAGGTTAAAAAACTGGGCTGGCAATCTTACCTACAGTACCGATAAGGTGCAATACCCCAAATCGGTTGAGGAAGTGCAGCAACTGATAAAAAAACACAGCAAGCTGAAAGCTTTGGGTACAAGGCATTGTTTCAACACCATTGCCGATAGCAGGGATGACCTGGTTTCGACCAAAGAAATGAACAAGGTAGTGTCGCTGGATAAAAAGGCGCCTACAGTTACGGTAGAGGGCGGCATTAAATATGGCGAGTTGGCTCCCTGGCTACATCAGCAGGGCTTTGCATTGCATAACCTGGCTTCGCTGCCTCATATATCGGTTGCGGGTTCCATCACCACAGCAACACATGGTTCGGGCATCAAAAATGGCAACCTGGCTTCGGCTGTTACTGCTTTGGAATTGGTGATAGCGGATGGCAGCATTATCCATCTCTCAAAAGCCAGCGACCCGGAGAAATTGAATGCCGCAGTGGTTGGTTTGGGCGCGTTGGGAATTATTACCAAAGTTACGCTGCAGGTTGAACCAACTTATATGGTGAGCCAGCGTGTTTTTTTAAAGCTTCCTATGACGCAGGTGAAGCAGCATTTTGAACAGATCATGTCGGCAGGTTACAGCGTAAGCCTGTTTACCGACTGGCAGAGCGACCACATCAGCGAAGTTTGGATAAAAAGCCGCATCGGAAGGGACAAAGAGCAAAACCAGCCGGAGTTTTACGGTGCCAAGGCCGCCACAAAAAACCTGCACCCTATCTTTGATCACCCCGCCGAAAGCTGTACCGAGCAAATGGGTGCCCCCGGCCCCTGGTATGAGCGCCTGCCGCATTTTAAAATGGGTTTTACGCCCAGCAGCGGCAAGGAACTTCAGTCGGAATACTTTGTTCCGCTGCACCATGCGGTGGAAGCCATAACGGCTGTTTCGCGTTTAGGCAAGCAGATCGGGCCGCACCTGTTCATTACCGAGATCCGCACCATCGCTGCGGATGATCTTTGGATGAGTCCCTGCCACAATCAAACTTCGGTCACCATCCATTTCACCTGGAAACCCGAAACGGAAGCTGTGCTAAAACTGTTGCCGTTGATCGAAAATGCGCTTTCGCCCTTTAATGCCCGACCGCATTGGGGTAAGGTATTTACCATGGCGCCCAAAGTACTGGCATCGAGGTACGAAAAATTAGCTGATTTCAAAAAGCTGGCCGCTGAATACGACCCTCATGGAAAATTCAGGAATGATTTCCTGGATCACAATATTTACGGATAGCGCAATGATTGATGTTGCGGGGAAGATAAAGATGGTTCAAAAAGGGAATTAATACATCGATCCCGCATGATTTGACCTTCACGCACTTTTAATTAACTTTATAACCTATAAACAACTGATACATGAAAAAAACCTTACTCATCATAACTGCTATATTGATAGCGCATATCTGCTTCGCCCAGGCTGATACTACTAAAAAAGCGAGAGAAGTTTACAACCAGGAATTTAAATGGCGAATGACCATCCCGGATGGTTTTGAAAACATAGCAGATAATCAGTATGACCAGTTACAAAAAGTGGGCAGTGATGCTCTCCAAAAGTCAACAGATCAGAAAATTGACTTGACCACAAAACGGATCGTTTCTTTCAAAAGTACTTTATCCAATCTGTTTGATTCAAACTATCAACCTTATGATACTTCAACAAATGGCGATTTTATGGCTAATTGGAAAGCTACCTGTGATATAATGTACAACACCTTAAAACAGCAATTTCCACAGGGCACAAAATTAGATAGTACCATTTCAACAGAAACTATCAGCAACCTTAAATTCCAAAGCCTTAAAATGCAAGCTATATTACCCAATAATGTACAAATTACCGTCCAGATGTTTGTCAGGTTATTTGACAAGAATCAATTCACGGTAAGTATGCTTTATGTGGATAAGCAAAAAGGAGATCTGATGTTAAATGCCTGGAGAAACTCGAAGTTTGAATAAGGTTAAACTGACCACATGTACGATATCTGTTGCATAGGGCATATCACCTCCGATAAAATAGTTACTTCCAAAACGGTGATGCACATGGCAGGCGGCACGGCTTTTTATTTTTCGCACGCGTTGAGTAACCTGGATGTAAGCTACCTTTTAGTTACCGCGCTTGCGGAGAGCGAATTGCCTTATGTAACCGCACTTCGGGATAAAGGCATCGAAGTGAGAGTGCAAGCCAGCACCCATACAGTTTATTTCGAAAATATTTATGCTGATGACCAGGATCACCGCACCCAAAACGTATTGCAGCAAGCCGACCCGTTTACACTGGAGGCTTTATCAGCTGTAAATGCAAAAATATTTCATTTGGGACCCTTGCTGGCAAATGATATTTCTACAGAGCTGATCAAAACTTTAGCTGCTAAAGGCCGGGTGTCTTTAGACGCGCAAGGCTATCTGCGCAAAGTGGAAAACAAGAAAGTACATGCCGTTGATTGGCCCGATAAAAAAGAAGCCCTGCAATATGTAGCTATTTTAAAAGCCGATGTTGCCGAGATGGAAGTATTAACCGGCTACCGGGAAGTTAGCAAGGGCGTAAAGCTTTTAACCGAATGGGGTGTAAAGGAAGTGGTGATTACCGATGGCAGTAAAGGCTCAACCATTTACAATGAGGGCATTTTTTATAATATTCCGGCCTATCAACCCAAAAACGTGGTTGATGCCACCGGCTGCGGCGATACTTATATGGCCGGTTATCTATACTGCCGTGTAAAAGGCGCGGGTTTGCAGGAAGCGGGGCAATTTGCCGCGGCTATGGCCGGATTAAAAACCGCATCGCCCGGCCCGTTTACAGGCACGAAAGATGATGTGCTTTATTTCTTAAATAAGAACCCTTTTTGATAAATCTCCGTTTAAATAATATACCTGCTTAAATGCTTTTGCAGTTATATAATAATAATTAATTGCTTACTTTTAAAGCAAACTGGATCACCCGTTTATGAAGAAAATACTCACCCTTGTTTTGATCATCCTTAGTTCTCACGCTTTTGCGCAGGATTCGCTAAAAAAATACAATGCTTCACGTATCGGGATCACCTCTTCAGGCATGGAAGTGCTGGGTGGCTGGGGTATTGCGAACTTAGGTACTGGAGCCATTTGGGGCTGGAACACGGGGGCCACAGCAACAGTGAACGTGGGAGGAAATGTTGTGTATTCCACGTCCTATTTGACAAGTCAGCAAACCAAATACTTTTTTCAGATGAACACCATTTGGGGGGCAGTGAATTTTGGAACAGCCCTGATTAGCTTTGAGAGCTTCCAAAAAGACAAGAAAAAGCATTTGACAGCAGCCGAAACATTAAAAGAACAGGAAAGGATCGAAAAAATATTTCGTATCAATGAAGGGCTCGACGTAGCTTATCTTGGCGTAGGTATATACCTCAAACTCGTTGGCGATCACCGCAACTCACCCATCATGAAGGGTTATGGTGAATCCATTATAATGCAGGGTGCATTTTTATTGGTATTTGATGGGATTATGTACCATAACGAAAAAGGTAACGGTGGTAAGCTAAGGCACTTCCTCGAAAAACACCCCATGACATTTAATGGCAAACAGGTTGGGATGATCTTCAATATGTAAGCTTTCACATTCAAAAACCCCACTACATTGAAAAGGGCGATCGTTGTAGGTGCTACTTCGGGTATCGGCAGGCAACTGGCTTTGTTATTGGCCGATGCAGGCTATATGGTTGGGGCGACAGGCCGGAGGCTACAATTGTTGGAAGAACTAAAAGTAGAAAAACCAGGCAACATCATCACCTCCTGTTTCGATATCACCCACATTAATGAGGTAAATGATCGGCTTGACCAACTAACAGAAAAGCTTGGCGGTCTCGATTTACTGATATTAAGCTCGGGCACCGGCGATATTAATAAAGCGCTCCATTTCAGGATTGAAAAACATACCATCGATGTAAACGTTTCGGGTTTTACCGCAGTGTCAGATTGGGCTTTCAATTATTTCCGGCATCAACAATCCGGGCAATTGGCAGCCATTACCTCTATTGCCGGTATTCGCGGCAGCAAAATGGCGCCTGCTTATAATGCTTCAAAAGCCTACCAGGTAAACTATCTCGAAGGCTTACGGCAAAAGGCAAAAAATCTTAAAATGCCAATTCATATTACCGACGTGCGACCCGGATTTGTGAAAACGGATATGGCAAAAGGCGAGGGCGTTTTTTGGGTGGCACCGGTAGAGAAGGCAGCGCGGCAAATATTTAGAGCCATCATGAATAAAAGGGATGTTGTTTACATCACCAAACGATGGCGCTTGATAGCCGCACTATTCAGGCTTATTCCGGGAAGTATATATAAGCGGATGTAAAAAAAGCCGAAATTAAGCTCTCTTCCCGGAGAAGATAAGGATTTATAGACTTGTTAATTTTTTAATCAAAATTTAACAGACTGGTAAAAACCAATAAGAACGCCCATTGTTCCAATTATAATTAACCTATTTTATTAACCCATAATTTCAAAGCCATGAGTACTCAAGTTGAAACCTCGAAAGCGCTGGAAGTTGCGCACAGGCTCGTAGACCTTTGTCGTGAAGGCAAAAATGTTGAAGCTATTAATGAGTTGTATGATGATAACATCGTCTGTCTTGAACCCGAAGGTTCACCAGCGGCAAGAAAAACAGTTGGTAAAGATGCCGCTTTGGGAAGCACCAACTATTGGTACAGTACGGTAGAAGAGATACACAGCGCTTATATTTCGGACCCTCTTGTAGCCGGTAACTTTTTCGCATGTACAATGGATATAGATGCAACTTATAAAGGACAAGGCAGGATGGAAATGAGCGAGCTGGGCGTTTACGAAGTCAAAAACGGAAAAATTGTAAGCTCACAATTTTTTTATAATACGGGCAAATAGCTTCCGTATTAAACATTGAAAAAGGGTCTTAAGGCCCTTTTTTAATGTTCTGAGTATCTCACCACAAGTAACAATGCCGGTACTTAGATAAATAACATTTATTTACGGTCTTCAGAGAAATAGTAATCCTATTATATTTGGGTTATGTATTCGTCAGGGCAAATAAATCTAAAGCTTCTTTTTCTTATTATCATTATTAGTTGCCATGTGGCTTTATGCAAAGGACAGGCAAGCACTGTTGGCCTAACAACGGTTACCGAATGGCAGTATGGAAAAAATGGGGCCATATCTATCACTTATGATGATGCTTCAAGAAACCAGTTCCTGAAGGCACTACCCATTATGGAACGATTGAAACTGCCGGCCACTTTCTTTGTGATCACCGGGCCCATCAAAGGTTCAAGATACCAGGGAAAGTTTGTTGGCCGACCTGTTGCGGAGATCATCAAGGAGTCGGCCACTGTGCCTACCAATGATCAGAATTTCTTAGAGCGATGCTCGGCTGCGGGTTACCTGGGCTACATGGGTACCATCTCCTATCATACCAAAGCCGGGGGTGCGTATGATTCGGGCCACAAAGACAGGGCATTTAAACTAATGGATTCCTTATACGCCAAAGTACGTAATGGCGACTTTAAGCCCGGTTACGAGCCTTGCCCTGAATATAAGGAAGCTATCGGCTCAACCTGGGACGAGTTCAGGCATGACGCTGCCGAAGGGTATGAGATTGCCAGCCACTCCATCACCCACGCTACCATGCCCGGCTTAGATGAAGCCAATATTAAGTATGAGCTGGAAAAAAGCAAAGAAGAGATACTTAGAGAGATGGGGGCAAAATACACCTTCTCCTGCGAAGTGCCTTATGGTTATGAAAACGACCGGGTGATGCAGATCGCCTATAAAATATACCCCGCCCTGCGAAACCGGATGCCCGAGCCCTGGCTAAAAGAGATCGATCGCGCCAGCCACAAAACACCCGGAACTACGGATAAGGATTACATCCAATGGCAGCGCGGCGCAACTACCAAAACACCGCTGAGCTTAATGAATTCGTGGGTGGACACCGCAGCTGCAAAAAACAACACCTGGTTGGTACTGGTGATCCACGGTGTGGATGGATTGGGTTACGAGGCTATGCCCAGCCCGCTGCTTGACGAATATTTTCAATATATAAAAAGTAAAGAGGCCCAGGTTTGGGTAGCTACGTTCGGTGATGTAACGCGGTATATGCGCGAGCGGGAAAGCGCAAAAGTGAATAGTGTCCAGGGCAACGGCAAAATCACGGTCACCCTCACCCATTCGCTTGATAAAAAGATGTACGACCTGCCATTAACGCTTAAAACTTATATACCTGGTGATTGGAAACATGTAAAGCAAGTACAGGGAAAACACACGAATCAGCTATCTATAAATAAGGATACAAACGGCAATTACGTACTTTACCAGGCTGATGCAGATGGGGAAAGTATAATTTTAGCTAATAAATAAACGATATACCTGGTTTCACTCATAATAACACCCGCATACAGGCGATCTCAAAAGCCAATAGTCATTTCTTCGTCTCCGTGTTATTTTATTTATGATTAAATATTATCAGCAACACATAGTCAGCGGATATGTATTTTACTTTATATTAATAGATTGGCACGTAATCAAATTATTACACAGATAAAATTATATAACTGGGTAATTATCAAACAATTTTATCAATTTCAGCTTTACATTATGAAATTATAGCCGAAAGCCGGGCTATCAGGCTTGATAAAACAATAAACTATGTTATTTAAAAGGGTATATATATTATTAATATTATCTCTTTTTAGCTGTTTAAACCTAAGAGCACAGGATAGTACCCTAATGGGCAAAACCCTACAATGGGACCTGGTGCAATGCATTGAATACGCTAAGAAAAATAATATCCAGATCAATTCGCTCCGGCTGTCGCAGTTAACCAGTCAGCAGGAATTTTTGCTGGCGAAGGCGGCTCGCTTGCCCAGTCTTTCGGGTTCAGCTTCTCAGAATTTTGAACATTCAAGGGGTAGTACCAATAAGGTTGATAATAATGGCAATGTTATTGGCGGCGGGTCAGGGCTTACGGCATCCGGTGCCTACAGTTTAAACTCGTCCGTAGTTTTATATAATGGCAATTATCTAAACAATACCATCTTGCAAAAAAATCTGGCCGTGCAATCGGCCAACCTGAGCATTTTACAGCAGGAAAATGATATCACCCTTCAAATAACACAGGCTTACCTCGCTATACTGTTAGATAAAGAGAATATAGTTTTTGATACCGACCAGGTAAGCACCTCGCAGGCCCAGGTAAAACTGGAACAGCAAAGATACGATGTAGGAAGCGTAGCCCGTGCCGCATTGATCCAGTTACAGGCCCAGCAAGCTACGGACCAATATGCACTGGTTAACGCAAAAAATGCCGAAAGAGGTGATATACTCACTTTAAAGCAGCTTTTGGTTTTACCAAGCGACGTTAACTTTGATGTTATGAAGCCGGATACGATCGCCCCTATTGATAGCGTTAAGGCGTTTCATGATGTAGAACAGATCGCCTTAGCTAACCGGCCAGAGGTGAAAAACGGAGAACTAAGTGTTAAAATAGCCCAGTATGATGTGGACAAGGCACGGGCTGGGTATAAACCCACTTTAACCGCAGGCGCATCCCTTAATTCGGATTATGTAACCGGGCAAGGAAGCTTTCCGGGCCAACTCAACAACAATTTCACCCAGCAGGTAGGCCTTACTTTATCGGTACCCATCTTTACTAAGCGGGTAGTTAAAACACAGGTTGAAGAGGCCAAAATACAGGTCGACCAGCAGCAGCTTGACCTGAGAAACACGAAAATAACACTCTCGCAAACAGTGGAACGGGCTTATATTAATGTGGAGAATGCAAAAAGCCAATATGACGCTGCTCAGGAGGAATATAAATATAACAAGGAAAGTTACCGCATTGCAAGTGAGCAGCTAAAGATTGGTGTGGCCAATACCGTAGATTTTTTATTGCAAAAAACCTTATTTGTGCAGGCACAGCAAGCTCTCATACAGGCAAAATACAATGAACTGCTAACCCTGAAGATATATGATTTTTACCGGGGCATACCCATTAAATTATAATTGAGCTATCATGAAACCTAACTTAAAAAGAATATTAATCATAGCCGTAATAGTGATAGCTATAGTGCTCGTTTGGTTTATATTTTTCCATAAAAAAGCAGTGCCCGTTACCCTGCAAACCGAAAAACCAACCACAGGATACATCGCGCAAAGCGTAACCGCAACGGGCAAAATAGAACCGGTTGATACGGTTACCGTGGGTACACAGGTATCAGGAATATTAAAATATTTATACGCCGATTTTAACTCGAAGGTGAAAAAAGGCGAGTTACTGGCCGAGTTGGATAAATCATTACTACAGGCCACAGTCGATCAGTTTAAAGGTAATTTGCAGAACGCTCAAAGCCAATTGGTATTTGCGAAGAATAATTTCAACAGGCAAAGCCTGCTTTTTAAAGCAGACGCTATAAGTAAAGCTGATTATGATACGGCCCTTAATACGCTCGATGCAGCCAAAGCAAGTGTAGCAAGTGCCCAGGCACAGGTAAGATCTGCTGAAAAGAATTTATCTTATGCGGATATCTATTCGCCTATTGATGGGGTGGTATTAAACCGCAACATAAGCGTAGGGCAAACGGTAGCCGCCAGTTTCAGCACACCCACCCTGTTTGTTATCGCTAAGGATATTACAAAAATGCAGGTACAGGCCAATGTGGATGAAGCTGATATTGGTGATGTAAAGGCAGGCAACCGCTCATCATTTACAGTTGATGCGTTTATAAATGATCAGTTTGGAGGTACCGTGCAGGAAATACGTCTGCACCCCACAGTATCGGCTAACGTAGTTACTTATACCACCATTATTAACGCCCCGAATGATGATATGAAACTAAAGCCGGGTATGACAGCCAACATTGTTATTTACACCAAAGAAGTAAACAACGCTATGCTGATACCGGCCAAAGCGCTTGCATTTACCCCGGATTCGGCATTGATGAATGATTATCAAATAGTTGGCAAGGTGCCCCATACCGGTACGCATAAACACGGTGCGGGCGGCAGCTCTGGCGCCAACCAGATATCACATTCAGCCAAAAGCCGTACCGATACAACGGGTGTAACTAAACAAAAAGCCTACGTTTGGCTGTTGCAGGGTAAAAAACTGGTACAGACACGGATCGAGATCGGTTTAAATGACAACACCCATGTGCAAGTGTTATCAGGATTAACTTCTGATGACCTGGTTGCGACTGGAACAAGCGGAGGTGCAGCCGGCGCGGCAACAGCTTCGGCATCACCGGGTGGAAGTCCGTTCCTGCCTAAACGGCCACAAGGAGGAGGTGGCAAAACCCGATGAGCAAAAAAATATTAGAGATAAAAGATCTTAAGCGCGAGTTTATCATGGGCAGCGAAACCGTGCACGCGCTCCGGGGCATTTCATTTGATGTAAATGCGGGTGAGTTTGTGACCATTATGGGTAGCAGCGGCTCTGGCAAAACAACTTTACTGAACATTTTAGGCTGCCTGGATAAACCTTCTATCGGCAATTATTTCCTGGATGGTGTGGATATAAAAAGTTTATCGCGCGATGAGCTGGCTCAATTGCGTAATCATAAAATAGGCTTTGTTTTCCAATCATATAATCTCCTGCCCCGCACCACTGCGCTTGAAAATGTAGAGTTGCCCCTGTTATATAACAGGGACGTAAGTGCGGCTGAACGTCGCGAAAGGGCGATAAAAGCTTTAGAGGCGGTTAAACTGGCCGACAGGCACGATCACACTCCCAACCAGTTATCCGGCGGACAACAACAACGCGTGGCCATTGCCAGGGCGTTGGTAAATGAACCGGTAATGATCCTGGCAGATGAAGCTACAGGTAATTTGGATAGCCGAACCTCTTATGAAATTATGGCCCTGATGCAAGAGCTTAATTCGAAACAGGGTAAAACTATCGTTTTTGTAACCCATGAGCCGGATATCGCCTCGTTCAGCAGTCGTACCATACAGCTACGGGACGGTCATATCCAAAAAGACACGCAAAATGAAAACAAGCGTTCGGCAAAGGAAGTATTGGACAATTTGCCGGTTACGGACGATTATTAATTAGTGAGGGTATATATAAAAATAAATTTAAAACCCTCTCTGCTTCGCAAAGAGGGTGGTCGAGCGAAGCAAAGACCGAGTGAGTAAAATCGAAGCCGAATAGCGTTAATGCATGGCGGCATCAACTCACCCCGACATCGCTTCGCTTGTCGACCCTCTCTTCCGCAAGCGGGAAAGAGGGTAAAAAATATTGTAAAATAAACTAAATGAGTTTAATTAACCTGATACGTATAGCGCTTAAAGCACTGCAGCGGAATAAGCTAAGGGCATTTTTAACCATGCTCGGTATTATCATCGGCGTAGGCTCGGTGATCGCAATGGTGGCTATAGGGCAGGGCTCAAAACAAAGCATACACGATCAGTTATCCAATATGGGTACTAATATGATCACCGTTCAGCCTGCCAGTAACCTCAACGGCGGTGTGCGCATAGCCGGTTCAAGTTTCCAAACCCTTACTATAAAAGATATCACCGCTTTAACAGCAGGCGCGCAGGATATTACCGAAATATCTCCCGCCGTAAGTTCAAGGGGGCAAGCGATTAATGGTGCCCTTAACTGGCCCACTACCATGTCGGGAGTATCGCCCGAATATCTTGACATCCGTAAACTAACGCTTAAAGATGGCATCGCCTTTACCCAAAACGATGTTAAAGTATCGGCAAAAGTATGCCTGATAGGTCAAACAGTTATCGATAACCTGTTCCCTAACGGGGACAATCCCATAGGCAAAGTGATCCGCTTTGGTAATATACCTTTCCAGATCATTGGTATTCTCGCACCAAAAGGGTTTAATGCTTTCGGGCAGGACCAGGATGATATTTTAATAGCACCCTACACCACCGTGCAGAAAAGGATACTGGCTACCATCTATTATTCAAACATCTATGCTTCGGCAGCCAATGAGGCCGTTACTGATCAAGCAGTTAAGGAGATGACCAGCGTACTTAGGGATTCGCACCGTTTACGACCATCTGATGACAACGATTTTACGGTACGCACGCAACAAGAACTCATCGCTACCTTGAGCTCCACCAGCGGGCTGCTAACCGTTTTATTAACCGTAGTAGCCGGGATATCTTTAGTGATCGGTGGTATCGGTATCATGAACATTATGTATGTATCGGTAACTGAGCGTACCAAAGAAATTGGCCTGCGCATGTCAATCGGCGCACGAGGCAAAGATATCCTGATGCAATTTTTGATGGAAGCTGTGCTGATCAGCATAACCGGCGGTGTAATAGGTGTATTAATCGGCTTTCTGTCAACCCAGATCGTTACCTATACCTTAGGCTGGCCCACTATCATATCCGAATCTTCGGTAGTGCTATCCTTTGTGGTTTGCGCGGTTACGGGGATATTCTTCGGCTACTACCCCGCCCAAAAAGCCTCGCGACTTGATCCGATCGAGGCGTTACGGTACGAATAAGACTGAGATACAATACGTTAATCTGAAGTTTATCAGGAGGCTCCTATGGAGCCTGTAAAACTTATATTTACTCTATAAACAGGTGGCTCCTACAGAGCCTTTTTGTGATCCTTCAAATATTTTAGCTCCGTAGGAGCATCCTGTTTATAGAAACAACCATTCCGAGCTTTAGCTCCATAGGAGCTTCCTTTATAAAATCAAGTTGGGTTATTGAATGATGAATAAGACAATTAATTAGTCAATTTATTTATAAACTTTCCTAACTTAATCAGCTCAATTAACCGCATGGAAAACTACAGCGTCGTTATATTTATCCTGGCTATCGTGATCGGTCTGTCGGCCCTGGCAGATAAAGTAAGGATACCCTATCCTATTTTGCTGATCGCTGCCGGTATGACGGTTGGCTTTATCCCTGCTTTACCCGATGTAGAACTCAACCCCGAAATTGTATTCCTGATATTCCTGCCGCCGCTACTGTATGATGCCGCATTTAATATCCCTTACAACGTATTTAAAACTAATATCAATACTATCAGCACACTGTCCATCACGTTGGTTTTTATAACCGCGTCGGGCATTGCTGTTATTGCGCACTACCTGATACCGCAAATGACCTGGCCGTTATCCTTTGTATTGGGCGCCATACTTTCAGCAACTGATGCCGTAGCCGCCATGAGCATTACCAAGGGTTTGGGCCTATCAAAAAATACCAATACCATACTGGAAGGCGAAAGCCTGGTGAATGACGCGTCGGCGCTGGTAGCTTACCGCTTTGCCGTAGCCGCCGTTACCGGCACAGCCTTTATATGGTGGAAAGCATCACTTCAATTTGCATTGCTGATGGGCGGCGGTTTTTTGGTAGGGTTTATTTTGGGCCAGGTACTGGCTTTTATATTGCGGGGTGTACAAAAAAATTATTTAGTCACCATCAGCTTTATGATGCTGATGCCATTTGTAACCTACCTGGTAGCCGAAGACTTGCATGTTTCAGGCGTGATCGCTGTTGTGGTGATGGGTTTAAGCATCGCGCATTACAGCAATAAAGTTTTTCCTGATGCATTAAAACAACAATCAAAATCCATCTGGGAAATGATCATTTTCCTGCTCAACGGACTTATTTTTATCCTGATCGGCCTGCAATTCCCCTTTGTGATAAAAGGTATCGAAACACACCAGGTATGGCCCTATATTGGCTATGGGTTTATCATTACCATAGTGGCGTTGGTATTACGTATGGCAAGGGTGTTTTTACAAAGAATTAATTTACAGCGTGGCTTTGCAAAAGGCAAAGGAAAAATAGCCGAAGGCGCCCTGCTGGATATTAAAAACAGCCTCATCATCAGTTGGTCGGGTATGCGGGGGATTGTTTCACTGGCAATCGCCATTGGTTTACCTGTAACCTTAAGCGACGGCAGCCCTTTCCCGGAACGCAACGCCATTATATTCATTTCGGTAGTGGTGGTACTGTTCACCCTGATCGGTCAAGGGCTAACTCTGCCATGGATCGTAAAACGTTTGGGGAATACTAAGTAAGATTTGTCAACTTTTAAAAAGTTGACAAATCTTTAAATTCAAGACTATTTAAACGTATCGTCCGATAAACCGCTGTTCACCGTAACATCTTTCACTTTAAATTCAAGAGGCTGACCAGCCATGGTTGTTTTTTCCGAGAATGGAATTTTTATTCCTGTATTTACATCGCGGTAATCGCCAAATTCATAAACAGTGCTTCCACCGGGAAGATCCAGGAACTGCTTCATCTTTAACCCTGTTTGTGAATCATAATAATACCTCATTTTAACGCCATCGGGCTGCGTAACCAGGATCAAATAAGCCAGTTGGCCATTAACCACCTGCAACCTATCGGCTAAGTGAACAGTATAGTTGTTCTTACCAAAATCAAGTTCGGGGAAAAGCCTGGTACGTGCTTTAATGTATTTTCTGCCTAAACTATCAAGGGCGACACTATTATTCATTTGCTTAAAGCTTACGCTGTCTGCATTAACAATCATGCGGTTCACCACAAAATTGTTATAGGATGGCGCTAATGCCTCCAGGTAAACCTTCCCGGCTTTATATTTAGTTACTTTTTTTACAGGCACCCCTTGTATTTCTGCATCTGATGTTACGGTAAGGTCTTTAACATCCTTTAGCTTATTTTCACCGCCAATATCGTCAAGGTATTTTTTAATTACAGTACTTGCCGTTGTTCCCGCAGGGACAGGCTCGCTACTTAGTGAGTTATTATCTGGGTTCACATCCGGCAGCTTATGATCAGGATCAAGGGTAACATACATCACCTTTGCAGTTGATTTATATTGAAATGTCCAAGTGCCACCACGTTCCCAAATTTCGGCAGGTAATTTTACTGTGCCTGTTTTTCCGCCCTCTTCCTTTATTAAAGCGGTAACAGGTAAAGCCAATCCTTCCAAGTTTTCAATGGTGATCAACGACCCTTTTGATGGATCGTTATCAACATAATCTATCGCTTTAACCGATTGGTCAAGCTTCCAGGTGGTGGTGAACCATTCCTTCCAGAACCAGCTCAGGTCCTCACCTGCCGCGTTATCCATGCTGTGGAAAAAGTCCCATGGGGTTGGATGTTTAAATGCCCAGCGTTTGATGTAAGTTTGGAAAGCATAATCAAAGCGCTGCTCACCTAATATCTGCTCGCGCAATATAGTTAGCCCCATAGAAGGCTTTTCATAAGCGGCATAACCCAGGTAATCGGCCTGTATCACATCCGGTATGTTCATAATAGCATCAGCTTCAGAAGTAAACATACCACCGGCTTCTTTTTGCGCGTCCTGTGGTTCATAATACTCACCATTATTGAAAACTTTGGTATCTACCTTATTGATAAAGGTATTAAAGCCCTCATCCATCCAGGCGTATTTGCGCTCGTTTGAACCCACGATCATCGGGAACCAATTATGGCCAAATTCATGATTGGTAACTTCCCACAAAGCACCCGTTTTATTATTTAGTCCACAGAAAACAATACCCGGGTATTCCATTCCGCCAACATTACCGGCAACGTTAGTAGCAATGGGGTAAGTATATTCAAACCATTTATTTGAGTATAGCTCTATACATGCTTTTACATACTCGGTTGAGCGGCCCCAGCTATCCATCGCCTTTACTTCAGCCGGGTAAACAGATTGTGCCAGCGCTTTTTTACCGCTTGGCAGGTTTATCCGCGCAGCATCCCACATAAACGCCTTTGAAGCGCCCCATGATACATCACGTGCGTTTTTACAGAAAAAGTGCCAGGTAAGGTTTGCTTTTTGTGGATGCAAGGCTTGATTTGATACATCCGCTGAGTCCTTTATCATCACCGTTTTATCGCTGTTTTTAGCAGCAGCCAGGCGGCTTATAATGGTTGGCGTTAAAACTTCAGCAGGATTTAAAAGTTCACCCGAACCCACAACTACAAGGCTCGAAGGCGCGGTAATGGTATAATCAAAATCACCATACTCCAGATAAAACTCACCTGCGCCCATGTATGGGATCACGTTCCAACCGGTAACATCATCATATACTTCCATGCGAGGGTACCATTGGGCAATTTCGTAGATCCAGCCATTTTTGGCTTTCATACGGCCCATACGGTCAATGCCATATTCAGGCACATCAAAGGCGTAATCGATCTTTATCTGTAGTTTACCCCCACCCGATGCTAATGCATCTTTCAGTTTTATTTGCAAGCGGGTATCAGCAACTACATACTCTGCCTTTTCGGCTTTGCCATCTCTAATGATATAAACACCCTTTATTTCATCACCATTGGTGAATACTTTAATGCCATTGCGACCGCCATCAACGGTGCTTGCTGCCGCGCCGCGCGAATCTTCCCTAAAAATATTCTGATCAACCTGCAGCCACAGAAAAGGCAATTGATCCGGGCTATTATTTGTATAGGTGATTATGGTGCTGCCGCTCACCCGGTGCGCTGCTGTGTCCAGGGTTACGTTCAATTTATAATCGGCACGGTTTTGCCAGTATTTTGTACCCGGTGCTCCGCCAGGCGAGCGATAGTCGTTGCCTCCACGCTGGGAGTAAAACAAGGGGTCAAAAACTTTATGCTGATCGTACTTAGAAGCAGCGGTGTCTGCATTCTGTGCTTTTACATAGCCAATAGAGCCAAACAGCAGTATTGCCAGGGTGATTTTGTGAAATTTCATGTAATTATTGAGGATAAAAACGCAAGATATTAAAAATATAGCGGCTTTTACAAATGCTGCCATACAACACAAAAACCATAACCTATTTTTTATATTTTTGCAGATGATTTGGAAGGCATTGTAAATGTCATACCCCCTGTCGCAATCCCTGATCAATGGATATATCAGTTGTAGTACCTCTGTATAATGAAGTAGAATCATTGCCTGAATTAACTTCATGGATAGACCGTGTTATGGTCGAAAATAATTTCAGTTATGAAATTGTCCTGGTCGACGATGGCAGCACCGATGGCTCCTGGGAGATGATCGTTAAATTACAGGAAAACAACCCTTTTATCAGGGGGATCAAATTCAGGCGAAACTATGGCAAGTCTGCCGCGCTTAATGTGGGGTTCGCTGCTGTTAAGGGCCAGGTGGTGATCACGATGGATGCCGATCTGCAGGATAGCCCGGACGAGATACCGCAGCTTTACCGCCGTATTGTTGAGGATAAATACGACCTGATATCCGGTTGGAAAGCCAAACGCTACGACCCTTTAAGCAAAACTATACCGACCAAGTTCTTCAATGCCGCCACCCGCAAAATGTCGGGCATACCCAATCTGCACGATTTTAATTGCGGCCTAAAAGCATATCGCCATGCCGTGGTAAAAAACATAGAAGTTTATGGCGAAATGCACCGCTATATCCCGGTGATTGCCAAGTGGGCAGGTTTTACTAAAATTGGTGAACAGATAGTAGAACACCGCGCACGTAAATATGGCAAAACCAAATTTGGGATGAGCCGCTTTGTAAATGGCTTTTTAGACCTGCTATCTATATTTTTTGTCGGCAAATTCGGCAAACGGCCTATGCACTTTTTTGGGGCTATGGGTACATTAAGCTTCTTTGCTGGTTTGATCTGTGTGTTTTGGATGATAGCTGACAAATTATATGATATTGCACACGGCCTCAAATTCAGGGATATTACCGCACAACCATTGTTTTATATCGCGTTAGTTGCCATCATATTAGGTTCGCAATTATTCCTGACCGGTTTTGTCGCCGAATTGGTCGCCCGCAGTTCGCACGACCGTAACAATTACCAGGTTGAGGAAACTATTTAATTTGAAAATTTTATAATTTGAAGATTTGAAAATGATTAAAAGAATCTAAAGACGTAATTTGATAATACCCGCTCAAACAATTTTCAAATCTTCAAATTATCAAATTAATCAATTCGAAAAAATGTTTTTCTCCATCATCATCCCACTATATAACCGTCCGCAAGAAATAAAAGAACTGCTCGATACGCTTACCCTGCAAACCTATAAGCAGTTTGAGGTATTGGTGATCGAAGATGGCTCGGTAAATGATGCGGCGGATGTGGTAAAAAGCTTTGAAGGCAAGCTGGATATAAAGTATTTTGTTAAAGCGAATGAAGGACAGGGCTTTACCCGCAATTTCGGGTTTGAAAGGGCCAAAGGTGATTACTTTGTCATTTTTGATTCCGACTGCCTGATTCCGCCGGATTATTTACAGATTGTTGATGATTATCTGAAAACCAACTGGCTTGATGCTTATGGTGGCCCTGATGATTCGCACCCTTCATTTACCCCAACACAAAAAGCCATCAGCTACAGCATGACCTCCCCTTTCACTACGGGAGGCATTAGGGGTAATAAAAAAGGGATAGGACAATTTCATCCGCGAAGCTTTAACATGGGCGTTTCAAGAAAAGTATGGGAAACAGTGGGCGGCTTTATTATTACCCGCGCAGCCGAAGATCTTGAATATAGCATCCGCATCCATTCGCATGGGTTTAAGATAGGACTGATACCCGAAGCAAAGGTTTACCACAAACGCCGCACAAACTTTTTGCAGTTTTATAAACAGATCCATTTTTTTGGCAGGGCGAGGATCAACCTATATAAATTCTTCCCGAAGGAATTAAAACTGGTGCATTTTTTCCCTTCGTCATTTACACTATCCCTCCTTTTTGCCCTGATAGCTAATATTCTTAAATGGCCAATCGCCGTGTTTTGCAATTATATATTGGCGATATTTATTTTGTTGATATTTTTTCATGCCTGGTGGAAAAACAAATCAGTAAAAGTTGCATTTTTGAGCATTATTGCTGCCTTTACTCAACTGATTGCCTACGGGTTAGGATTTATGCAGGATTTTTGGAAGCGTGTTGTATTAAAAAGATCATAAGCTGAGTATGTATCATTCCTTTTCGGTTCCGGAAACCATTAAAACTTCGTGGTATATTTTTAAACGCAACTTCGTTACTATCATTGTATTTTCAATTATATCCGTTATAGTTTTGCAATTATTACAGGTAGTAATACAATTAATTATATCTGAAGATGCATTTGCTGGTAGAATGCTTGTTGGGTTTTTATTTATACTTACACAGGCTTACACTACT